>Ga0207696_1000052_pt1 | contig 272880 bp, 256 predicted proteins | sample KBSS54metaG_FD_184403 | JGI IMG/M metagenome (GOLD analysis project Ga0207696, IMG submission 184403) | Switchgrass rhizosphere microbial communities from Kellogg Biological Station, Michigan, USA - KBS S5-4 metaG (SPAdes) (version 2) | ecosystem: Host-associated > Plants > Roots > Rhizosphere... | reverse complement strand
CTTAGGCGGTTATTTTCTGTGGCACTTTCCGTAGGCTCACGCCTCCCAGGCATTACCTGGCACTTCGCCCTATGGAGCCCGGACTTTCCTCCCCCCCCTAATTTTCATAGAGGGCAGCGACTGTCCAATCGACTCTCCGCCGCGCAGGTTAACGGCACGACGGCCTCAGGACAAGTATTAAAAGTGCAGCATTGCCATCACGTTCGGACGGAATACCGGTTTACCCCCGGAACTATTCGGCCTTCTGTTTATCCAGCGCGACTTGATACAACACATTCTTGCGCACGCCGGTAATTTCCGCCGCCAACGCCGCGGCGCGCTTGAGGGGCATCTCCTTGAGCAGCAGGTCGAGGATACGCATGGCCTCGCTGCCGACGGCCTCTTCATTTTCCGGCGCGGTCCAGCCCGCCACCAACACCACACACTCGCCGCGCTGCTGATTACTGTCGCCCTCGACGAACGCGCGCAGCGCTTCCAGCGGCAGACCCTTGAGGGTTTCGAAGGTTTTGGTCAACTCACGGGCCAGCAGGGCCAGGCGCTCGCCGCCGAACACCAGTTCCATATCCTGCAGGCATTCAAGAATACGATGAGGCGCTTCGTAGAAAATCAGGGTGCGCGGCTCTTCTTTCAATGCCTGTAGACGCGCACGACGCCCCACGGCCTTGGCCGGCAGGAAACCTTCGAAAATAAAACGGTCCGAGGGCAGGCCTGCCGCCGACAATGCAGCGATCAGCGCGCACGCTCCTGGAACAGGCACTACATTGATACCTGCGGCACGCGCCTGGCGGACCAGATGGTATCCAGGGTCGGAGATCAGCGGCGTACCCGCATCCGAGATCAGGGCCACATCGTCGCCCGCCAACAACCGCACGATAAAGCGACTGCCTTCTTCGCGCTCGTTATGCTCGTGACAAGCCGCCAATGGCGTGCTGATACCAAAATGCTGCATCAAACGCTGGGAGTGTCGAGTGTCTTCCGCCGCAATCAATTTAACCTCGCGCAACACTTTCAGCGCCCGGGCACTGATGTCGTCCAGGTTGCCAATGGGCGTCGCCACGACAAAAAGCGAGCCTGCAGTGGAATTCAAAGGACCTGGAGCAGTCAAAGCGCACACCTCGATGGTTGGCAAAAGCCATATTGTAGCGCGTAGGCGCCTTGAAAATATGCCATCACGGCCGATGGCTTTTCAGCCGTCCCTGGCTGATCGCAACATTTGCACGACCTAAATCGACGGTTTCACGCCAGTAACATCGCGCCTGGGCCAGTGCTTGGGTACAATTCCACGCTAATTTGATCGGTATCAGGAACACTTACATGATCGCTTGCCTGCGGCTGCTCTCCGCCCTCTGCCTCGCTGCCTTACTGGCCGCTTGCGCCAGCTCGCCCTCGTCCAGCCTTGGCGACCTTCCACGGACCCCGGACGCCAGTATCGAGCAACTGCTCGAACAGGCCACTACCGCCAAGACGCCAGAAAAGGCCGCGTTGCTGCGCCTGAGTGCGGCAGACATGGCCTACCGCCAGAACAACCCTGGCCGCTCGTCGCAGATTCTTGCGCAAGTGCCCCTGGATGTCCTCAAGCCAGCCGCGCAAGTCTTTGCCAGCACCCTGGCTGCCGAATTGGCCATGACGCGCAACCAGCCCAAGGCCGCGTTGACCGCCTTGAACCATCCGAGCCTGCAAAGCCTGAAGGAGCTGCCGACCGAACAGCAGATTCGCACTGGCACCGTGCACGCCCGCGCTTATGAAGCCGATGGCCAGACCCTGGCCGCTGCCCGCGAACGCGTTGCCATGGCGCCACTGCTCAGCGGCGATGCCGCCAAAAGCAATCACGAAGCCATCTGGACCTTGATTGCCGCACTGCCTGCAGAACAACTGCAAGCCAGCGGCAACCCGACCCTGGACGGCTGGATCACCCTGGCCCAAGCGGTCAAGGGCGCCGGCACGCTGGAGCAACAACAAGCCGCCATCGACACCTGGCGTGCACAGAACCCTGGCCACCCGGCCGCCGTGCAGCTGCCAACCCCGCTGACCAAGCTCAAGGAGCTGGCCAGCCAGCCCCTGAACAAGATTGCCCTGCTGCTGCCCCAGGATGGCCCGCTGGCCTCCGTCGGCAAGGCCCTGCGCGAAGGTTTCATGGCGGCGCACTACCAGGCTGAACAAGCCGGGCAGAAGCCACCGGTCATCGAGTTCTACGACAGCTCGCGTCTGGCCTCCATCGACGACTTCTATGCCAAGGCCCAGGCTGCAGGCGTGCAACTGGTGGTTGGCCCGCTGGAGAAGCCATTGGTCAAGCAGCTCAGCACGCGTCCTCAGCTCCCCATCACCACGCTGGCGTTGAACTACAGCGAAACCGATCAGGGCCCGGCGCAATTGTTCCAGTTCGGCCTGGCCGCTGAAGACGAAGCCCGCGAAGTATCGCGCCGCGCCCGTGCCGATGGCCTGCACCGCGCCGCTGCCATGGTGCCCCGTGGCGAGTGGGGCGAGCGTGTCTACAAGGCCTTCCGCCAGGATTGGGAAGCCAACGGTGGCACGGTTGTCGGTGTCGAGTATGTCGACCAGCCGGTCGCCCTCGCCCAGCAAATTGCCGACCTGTTCCAACTGCGTAAAAGCGAAGGTCGCGCCAAGAGCCTGCAAAGCACAGTGGGCACTGACGTAGCGGCACAGCCGTCACGTCGCCAGGACATCGAGTTCATCTTCCTGGCCGTTACCCCGCAACTGGCCCAGCAGATCAAGCCGACCCTGAACTTCCAGTACGCCGGTGATGTGCCGGTGTACGCCACGTCCCACGTATTCAGCGCCAGCGGTGACAAGAACCAGTACCTGGACATGACCAACGTGATGTTCTGCGAAACCCCTTGGCTGCTCAACACCACCGACCCGCTGCGTAACCAGGTTGCCGCACAATGGCCGCAAGCCAACGGCAGCCTTGGCCGCCTGTATGCGATGGGCGTCGACGCCTACCGCCTGGCCCCGCGCCTGGGCCAGTTGAAGGCACTGCCGGACACACGGATTGACGGCCTCTCGGGCAACCTGGGCATCAGCACCAACCAGCGCGTCGATCGCCAGATGCCATGGGCGAAGTTCGTCGGTGGCGAGATCCAGCGCCTGCCGGACACCCCGCGCTGATGCCGGAGCGGTCCACTGCACAAAGCGGCAAGGATGCCGAACTTCAAGCATTGAAACACTTGCAACAACAGGGTCTGCGCCTGCTGGCGCAGAACTGGTTGTGTAAACGCGGCGAGCTTGATCTGGTCATGCTTGACGGCGATACAGTAGTATTCGTCGAAGTCCGCTACAGAAAACACGCACAATGGGGTGGCGCGCTCGCCAGTATCGACGGGCGAAAGCGTCAGAAGCTGATACTCGCTGCGCAGTTTTTCCTGCAAGAAGAGCATCGCTGGGCCGACGCCCCCTGCCGTTTCGATGTGGTTGCCATGGAAAGCACCCCGTCTGGTCAGGTTGATCTGAACTGGCTGCAAAATGCCTTCGACAGCTGATTCACCGGACATCTTCACCACACACTTTTGCTCTTTGCTTTGCGGGCTGCACATTCCTGTGCCAAACAGCCGCGCTACTTAAGGTCACACAGATGGACATGCAATCCAGAATTCGCCAGCTTTTCCAGGCCAGCATCGACACCAAGCAACAGGCGATGGACGTACTTGCACCGCACATCGAGCAAGCCAGTCAGGTCATGGTCAATGCCTTGCTCAACGAAGGCAAAATGCTTTCGTGCGGCAACGGCGGTTCGGCCGGCGATGCCCAGCATTTTTCGTCCGAGCTGCTCAACCGCTTCGAACGTGAGCGCCCGAGCCTGCCGGCCATCGCATTGACCACCGATTCGTCGACGATCACCTCGATCGCCAACGACTACAGCTACAACGAAATCTTCTCCAAGCAGATCCGCGCCCTGGGCCAACCAGGCGATGTGCTGCTGGCGATCTCCACCAGCGGCAACTCGGCGAATATTATTCAAGCGATCCAGGCCGCACATGATCGCGAAATGATTGTCGTAGCATTGACCGGACGCGACGGCGGCGGCATGGCCTCGCTGCTGCTGCCCGAAGATGTGGAGATTCGCGTCCCGGCCAATGTCACCGCACGTATTCAGGAAGTCCACCTGCTGGCGATCCATTGCCTGTGCGATCTGATCGACAGCCAACTGTTTGGGAGTGAAGAATGACCGTTAACCGCCTCGGCCTTTTGGCCATTACGTTGTGCCTCGGCATCAGCGGCTGCAGCACGGCAATCACTGCGACACGTGACACCCCTATTCAGGATGACAAGGGCACCCGCACCTTCGGCAGCAAGATTGACGACTCGCTGATCGAAACCAAGGTCGAAGTCAACATTGCCAAAGCCGCCACGGACCTGGGCAACGGTGCTTCACGCATCGTCGTGACCAGCTTCAACGGCGTGGTACTGCTCGCCGGCCAAACGCCACGCGCCGACCTCAAGGCCCAGGCCGAACAGGCGGCCTCGGCCGTACAGCGGGTCAAGAAGGTCCACAACGAATTGCAGGTCATGGACCCGATCACCCTGCTGGCCATCAGCAACGATGCCCTGCTGACGACCAAGATCAAGGCACAGATGCTGACCGACAACGCGATTCCCGGCTCGCGGATCAAAGTGGTCACCGATAACGGCATCGTCTACCTGATGGGCCTGCTGACCCAGGCGGAAGCCACGCGCGCAGCCAACCTGGTGCAGGGCGTGTCCGGCGTGCAGAAGATCGTCAAGGTGTTCGAGTACATCGATTGATGTAAGCGCCAGCCATAAAAAAGGGCGCCATGCATTCACTGCATGGCGCCCTTTTTAGTGACCAGCGTTTATTGGTATTGCTGGTACGGGTTGCCCTGGAACTGGTTGTTCTGCTGCGGCGCTTGCTGCTGCGCGCCAGGCTGACCGTACTGCTGGCCGGGGATCGGGCCGAGGTTCACTTCTACGCGACGATTCTGCGCACGACCGTTCACGTCGGCGTTGCTGGCTATCGGGTTATCCGGGCCGGCACCGCGTGCGCTGAGGTTGGCACCATTGACGCCTTGGGACGTCAGGTAGTTGGCCACGCTCTGGGCACGGCGCTGGGACAGGTCCATGTTCAGTTGGCGGCTGCCGGTGCTGTCGGTGTAACCGACGATCTGGATGGTGTTCTGGTTGAACTGCTTGAGGGAGTTGGCCAGGTTGTTCAGCGGCTGGTAGAAGCTGCTGGAGATCGCGTCCGAGTTGGTGGCGAAGGTGATGTTACCCGGCATGATCAGCTTGATCTGGTCGCCCTGGCGCTGAACTTCAACCCCGGTATTGGCCATGCTCTCACGCAGTTTCTTTTCCTGCTGGTCGGCGTAGTAGCCGTAACCCGCGGCGCCGGCCCCCGCAACCACGGCACCGATCAGCGCGCCCTTGCCACGGTTGTTATGGTCGATGGCAGCACCCGCCAATGCACCGGCCAGGGCACCCAGGCCACCGTACTTGGCGGTCTTGCTCATACCGCTGGATTCATTATTCGCCTGTCCCTGGCTGCCACCGCCATAAGGATTAGGTGAAGCGCAGCCGGACAACAGGGCTACGGCGGTAGCGACAACAAGCAGACGACGCGGAGTGAACATGAAGGGAGCTCCTACTTTTGCATTCTGTGGTGCAAAGGACATTGGCAATGGACCCGTGCCGAGTTTGGAACGCGACAAACGGTAAAAATTCCGTGGGCGCGCCCCGAGCTGTAACAAAACATTCGGGTCTTGCGTTGCTACAGAAACCGTAGCAGACACATGCTGAACGCGGCCTGAGTTTTTGCTACAGCGGATTGCCGTTCGAACCATTGCTTCACGCCCGCACAAACGGGTTCTCACGCATCTCGTCACCCAGGCGCGTGTCCGGGCCATGGCCGGTCACCACCGTCGCGCCCTCGTCCAGCGTGTAGAGCCGTTGCTTGATCGAACGCACGATCGTCGCCTGGTCCCCGCCCCACAAATCCGTACGTCCAACACCGCGCCGAAACAGCGTGTCCCCGGCAATCAGAAGCTTGGCGTCGGCAAACCAGAAGCTCATCGAGCCGGGCGTGTGCCCCGGTGTATGCAGCGCCACACCGCACCCACAGGCCAGCTCCTCATCATCGGCCAGCCAGCGATCCGGCGACGGCACCGGAGTGTAGGGCACACCAAACATCTGGCACTGCATCTCCAGGTTGTCCCAGAGAAACTGGTCTTCCTTGTGCAGGTGCAGGGTGGCACCGGTCTTTTCCTTCAATTGCCCCGAGGCCAGGAAGTGATCGAGATGGGCATGGGTGTGGATGATGCTCACCACTTTCAGGCCCAGGGCATCGAGGCGCGCCAGGATCAGTTCATGGTTGCCACCCGGGTCGACCACGATGGCCTTTTTGGTGATGGGGTCGCCAATGATCGTGCAGTTGCACTGCAACGGGCCGACCGGGAAGGTTTCGCGGATCAGCGCGGCTTTTTCAATATTCATCGATGCTCCTGCGGGCGCTATGGCATATTTCGCACAGTATGGTTGACGCGGTGCCAGACCTGAAGAGCAGCGACTGCTAAGCTTGCCCACGCCATCGAAAAACAACCCAGGCCCCCGCCACCGTGCCGCGTTGGAGCGATCCCCATGGCGAATCAACTGATCATCTGCGAGCACTGCGACTGTGTGTACGAAAAAGTCACGCTCGCCAAACATCAAAAAGCCCACTGCATACGTTGCGCAGGCGTGCTCCAGCGCTACAACGGCCTGACCGTGCAACAGCGTCTCGCCCTGACGCTGACGGCTGCGGTGCTGTGGACGTTCGCCAATTTCTATCCCGTGATGAGTATCAGCCTGCAAGGCCTGAAAAGCAGCGCCACGCTATGGGATTCGGTGGTAGCGCTGAGCCTGGGGCCGATCACGTTTATCGCGTTGGTGGCGGCCATTTCCATCATCATCGCGCCGGTGTTCCAGTTGCTGCTGCTGATGTGGGTCTTGAGCTTCGCCCTCGCGGGCAAGCGCTCACCGGCGTTCCGATTGTGCATGCGTTGGCTGGAGGCACTCAGGCCCTGGAGCATGCTGGAGGTGTGCCTGCTCGGGGCAATGGTGGCGGTGTTCAAGCTGGCCGGCATGCTTGATGTGATCCCCGGCACCGGCCTGTTTGCCCTGGCCGTGCTCAGCCTGTTACTGATCCGCATTGCCGGGCGTGATGTGCGCGACCTGTGGGACAGCGTATGAGCACACCGCCGACGGCCAGCGAGCTCGGCCTGTGCCTCTGTCACAGTTGCGGATTGTCCTGCGACCTAAGCGACGGGCCGACCGAATGCGAGCGCTGCGGCGCGCCCTTGCACCGGCGCAAGGTCAGTTCCCTGACGCGCACCTGGGCCTACATGCTTACCGCGCTGGCGTTCTATGTGCCGGCCAATCTCCTGCCGGTGATGAACACCACCATGCTCGGCTCGGGGGCGGACAGTACTATCATGAGCGGGGTGCTGGAGTTCTGGCAGCACGGCGCGTGGGACATTGCGCTGATTATTTTCATCGCCAGCATCGCAGTGCCCGGCATCAAGTTTGTGTCACTGGCCCTGCTGCTGATCACTGTGCAGCGCAATAGCCGTTGGGCACGCAAGGAACGTTCGAAGCTGTTCCGTTTCGTCGAACTGATTGGCTACTGGTCGATGCTGGATGTCATCGTGGTCGCGCTGGTGGCCGCACTGGTGAAGTTCCAGGCCCTGGGCACCATCGAGCCGCGCCTGGGTATCCTGTTTTTCGGCCTGGTGGTGGTGTTTACCATGCTGGCCGCCATGAGCTTCGACCCGAGGCTGATCTGGGAAACCCCACACAACAAGGAGACCGCGGATGACGTCACATCCCACTGACACCCCGCAAGCCCCAGGATCGCCTGCAATCAAGACACGGCGCTTCAGCGTTTCGCTGGTGTGGATCGTGCCGATCGTCGCGGTGCTGGTGGGGATTTCGCTGGTGGTACACAGCGTCCTCCAACAGGGCCCGACCATCACCCTCAATTTCAAGACCGGCAGCGGTCTGACCGCGAACAAAACCGAGGTCAAGTACCGCAACGTGGTGATCGGCCAGGTGACCGACGTCGCCTTGAGCGACGACCAGAAAAGCGTCAACGCCACGGTTCAACTGGCCAAGCAGGCCGAAAGCTTCACCCGCGCCGATTCGCAGTTCTGGGTGGTGCGCCCGCGTATCGGCGCCGGCGGCGTATCCGGCATCGACACCCTGCTCTCCGGCGACTACATCGGTGCCGACATCGGCCAATCGGAGACCCGTGCCAAGCAGTTCAAAGGCCTGGAAAACCCGCCGCCCATCACCTACGGCGAACCGGGCAAGCGTTTCACGCTGCACACGCAGACCCTTGGTTCGCTGGATATCGGCTCACCGGTGTACTACCGCAAAATCGAGGTCGGCCAGGTGGTGGCCTACGAGTTGGATGCCGAAGGCAAGGGTGTCAATGTCGAGGTGTTCGTGCATGCGCCCAATGATGCCTATGTCACCGAAAACACGCGTTTCTGGAATGCCAGCGGGGTTGACCTGAGCGTGGGCGCCAACGGCTTCGCGCTGAAGACCGAATCGCTTTCGTCCATGCTGGTCGGCGGCATCGCCTTTCGGGCACCGCCGTACAGCCCCAACGACAAACCGGCTGACGAAGCACATACCTTTGAGCTCTTCGACGACCAGGACAGCGCCCTCGCCCCACCCAATGGCGAGGGGCAATACATGACCCTGCGCTTCGACCAGGCATTGCGCGGGCTCAAGGTCGGGGCGCCGGTGGAGTTCCTCGGCGTCGAGTTTGGCAAGGTGGTGTCGATCAACCTGGACTTCGATGCCAGTAAACGCAGCTTCCCACTCAACGTCGGTATCGTGATCTATCCACAGTTGCTCGGGCAGGCCCACACCAAACTGCTCAAGGTCATGAACCATGACCCCAACGATGAGGCCGCCGGCGTACGGCTGATCGGCTCGTTCATCGAAAATGGCCTGCGCGCACAGGCGCGTAGCGGCAACCTGCTGACTGGCCAGTTATACATCGCGCTGGACTTCTACCCGAAAGCCGAGAAGGTCAAATTTGACCCCAGCCTGCGCCCGGTCAGCATTCCAACCATTCCCGGCAACCTCGAGCAACTGCAGGAAAAACTCGAGAGCATCGTCAACAAGATCAACCAACTGCCGATCGAACGCATTGCCGGCAACCTCGACAGCAACCTGGTCGAGCTGCGCAAAGGCCTGACCCAATTCAATGCCAAGACCCTGCCCGGCGTGCAGAACACCCTGGCTGACGTGAGCAAGACGCTGCAATCGGCCAGTTCGACCCTGGCCGAGGATTCACCGCAGCGCGAGCAGTTGACCCAGACCCTGGATGAACTGGGGCGCATGTCGCGTTCCCTGCGCGAACTGTCGGACTACCTGGGCCGTCACCCGGAATCGCTGATTCGCGGCCGTCCCGACAACGCCGCGCCCCTGGACCTGCAAGGACCTCCACGCAAATGACCCCTGGAGCAAGCGCCATGACGTTTCCGTTGAAAATCACAGTGGTCGGCATGCTGCTGTTGCTGGCGGCGTGCAGCAGTACGCCGATTACCTTTCATACGCTGACACCGGCGCACTGGAATACGGCCACGGGAGCCGACGCAGGCAGCATTCGGATTGAAAGCATCACCGTTCCCCCCCAGGTCGACCGACCGCAGATTGTGATCCGCCAGGGCGACAGTGGCGTGGCGATCCTGGAAACCCAGTGGTGGGCCGCGAGCCTCGCGGATGAGCTGAGGAGTGCGCTGGTGGACCAACTGGCCAACAGCAACCCTCGACAATCGATGTTGTTGCGTCTTGAAGTGCAGCGCTTTGACTCCGTACCCGGCCAATACGCATTGCTCGACGTCAAATGGCGCCTGCGCCCGGCCGGTGGCACCGAGCGCCCACCGCTGACCTGCCGGACCACGTTGCAGTCGCCCGCCGGGCCGAGCATCGACAACGTGGTGCTCGCCCATCAAAACAATCTCAAGCGCTTTGCCGCGCAGGTCAGCCAGGCGGTCGACAGGTCAGCCGGCCAGTGCCCGACGACACCGTAAACCGCCCGGCACTTACGCCAGCAAGCCCATGGCCTTGGCTCGCGCCACGGCCTGGGTGCGTCGCTCCACCCCAAGTTTGCTGTTGATGTGGCTGGCGTGGGTCTTGACGGTGTGCAGGGAGATAAACAGCTGGTTACTGATTTCCTGGTTGGAGCAGCCTTGGGCGATCAGTTGCAGGACCGCCAGCTCGCGCGTGCTCAGGGTTTCGTGGCTGGTCGTGACCTCGGGCGTCACGACCGCCGGGAGAAGCGCGAGCAGGCTCTGGTGCAGCACACCTTGCGGGTCTTTGCCCAATTGCTCGCGCATCCAGTCCGGATGCCCGTCCAACAAGCGCTGGAACGGCTGTAACGCGCCCCCGGCACCCGCCTCGAACGCCTGGGCCAGCACCGGCCGCGCCCTGGCTTCCTGACCGCACTCCAGCAGCAACTGGGCCTGCTGGGTCAGCGCCATCAGGGCAATCATCTGGCGCCCACTGTCGTGGGCCTGTTGCGCCAGTGCTTCGAGCCGCTCCAGCGCCGCCAGGGGCTGATGGCGCACGGCATCGAGGGCGGCTTGTTGCAGCCCGATATGCTGCGGCAAGTGCGGATGGAATTCCGGTGCAGCGGCGGCCTGTACGCCGTGGTAAGTCTGCCCCAGGCGCGTCAGCCAGGCATCCGCCAGATCGGTGCGCCCCTGGGCCAGCCACAGTTCGCATTTGATCAGGGTAATCATCGCCAGGTAGTAGATCGGCGGCACATCCCAGATATGCATCAAGCGCTCGGCTTCGGCGAGTTCGGCGAAGGCTTTGGGAAAGTCATGGCGCCGCCCTTCGAAGCTGGCGATCACGCAATGGCCGATCAGCACGCTGATATCGCGACAGGCCCGCGCCTCGGCCAGGCCTGCGCGCAGGAGGGCAATGCCGGTTTCGGGCTGGTTGCGCACCAACAGCAAATAGCCTTCGTAGAGCGACAGCCGCGCACGCACCGCATACAGTCGCTGCGGTGCCAGGCCGTGCAGGCGCTGCAGGCCCTGGCGCACCTCGTCGAGGGCGCGCAGGATTTCGCCACGGGCCTGCAGCACCCGTGCACGGTCGTAATGGGCCAGGGCTTCGAACAGCGGGTTGCCGACGCGCTGCGCCAGTTCCAGGGATTCGCGGTTCAGGCCACGGGCGCGCCACAAATCGCCATCGGCAATGGCCAGGTTGGACAGGGTCGACAGGCACACCAGGCGCTGGCCGTAACGCCGTTGCGGCAGGCTGTCCAACGCCTCGCTGCAATAGCGCTGCGTCAATTCACGGTCACCTCGACCGCGGGCGATAATCCCGCTCAGCGCCAGCCACTGGGCCAGCATCGAGCGCTGTGCGGTGGCCGAGGGCGCCGGCAGGAAGCGACTGAGGTACGCGGACAGCTCCTGCGCCGCATCCAACTGGCAGGCCAGTGCCAACGCCCAGCTGTACAGCACAATCAGGCGCGGCGTGCTGATCAGCAGGCTGTCGGGCAAGTCCATTTTCCAGCGCAGCAACATGCCGACATTCTGCTCGGCCAGCAGTTGTTCTTCGGACAGGTTCTGCACCAGGTTGGCCGCCACGTCGAGGTGCCCGGCACGCAACGCCTGCTCCACCGCCTCGTCGATCAAGCCCTGGGCGTTGAACCAACGGCACGCGCGCAGATGCAGGCTGGCGGCCGGCAAGACATTGCTGCTCGCGCGACGGGTGCGGAGCAGGTCGGAGAACAAATGGTGATAACGGTACCAGTGCCCCTGCTCGTCCAGGGGCACCAGGAACACCTGGTGGGCTTGCAGGTAACGCAGGATCTCGGCGCTGTCATGGGCTTCGCGCACGGCATCGCACAACTCGCTGCAAAAACGCTCCTGGGGCGCGGTGTCGAACAGGAACGCCTGCACTTCGGGTGGCAGGCAGTCGATCACTTCTTCCAGCAGGTAGTCGCGGATCAGCCCTTCCCCACCGTGCAGGCTTTGTGGCAAGGCGTCCTCGCTGCCGGCTTCGGAAGCCGCCAGCAGCCAAAAGCGCAGACCGGCCACCCAGCCTTCGCTGCGGCGAATGAGATTGTCGAGGGCTTCACCACTCAAGGAACTGCTGTGGCGATCCAGCAACGCCTGGGATTCGGCATGGGTCAGGCGCAGGTCTTGCTCGTGCAACTCCAGCAAATGCCGTGACAACCGCAGGCGCGCCAGATGCCAGTCCGGGCGCTGGCGGCTGGTGACCAGCACCACCAGGCCATCAGGCAAATGGTTGAGGAAGAATTGCAGGCATCGGTCCAGCACCGGTCCCTGGGCCAGATGGTAGTCATCCAGCACCAGCAATAATGGCGCACGGGTGGACAGGTGCACGGTCAGCTCATCGAGCAGGCCGTCGAGCCACTCTTCAAACGCAAAGGGTTGGTGACGCTGGCGCATTTTCAGCAAGCCCAGGGATTGGGCGCCGAGTGCCGGGAAGTAGTGCTGCAACCCTTCGAGCAGGCGCTCAAGAAAACGCCCCGGGTCGTTGTCCCGTGGGCTCAGGCCCAGCCACAGGCTGTGCCAGTGAGCCGGCAGGCCCTGGCAGAACTCCACCGCCAACGAACTCTTGCCGAACCCGGCCGGTGCGCAGACCAGCAGCAACCGCCCCTCCAGGCCGGCGCCCAGCCGTTCACACAGGCGCGGGCGCAGCACGTAGCCATCAGGCAGCGGGGGCCTGTAGAAGCGACCTTCCAGGGTCGGGATTATCCGGCTGGCAGGCCCTTGGATTCGGGACAGATCAGTCATCGCCGGGCTCTTGTAGAAGGCTGTTGTCGGCATTGCAGATGTCCGCAGACTAGCGGTAAAAGCGGCGGGTTTGTAGATCTTTGCAACATTTGCCTGAAAAAGAACTGAGACAAGAAATATCGCCACAAACAAAAAGTGGAAGGGGGCTTACTCCCGATAGAGGCGGATCAGTCAATGCTGCGCTGACTGTCACACCGCTATCGGGGGCAAGCCCCCTCCCACCTTGAGTTACTCGCGCAACTTAGCGAACACCGTCCTGGCGCAGGGCCGCCGGGGTGAAGTCGCTGGTGGTGGCGGTGAAGCCGAAGTCATAGGCCTGCTTCTCTTCGTTCTTCATGCCCAGGGCCAGGTAGCGGCCGGACTGCAGGTCGTAGAGGGTTTCCAGGGCGTACCACGGCACTTGCTTGTCGTAGTAGTTCTCGGCATGGGCTTCGGCGACACGCCACAGTTGGCCACGGCCGTCGTAGTGGTCGATCACTGCGGCTTGCCAGGTGTCTTCGTCGATGTAGAAGTCACGCTTGGCGTAGATGTGGCGCTGGCCTTCCTTCAAGGTCGCGACCACGTGCCAGACACGGCGCAGCTCGTAGCGTGCCAGGTCCTGGTTGATGTGGCCGGCCTTGATGATGTCGGCGTACTTGAGCTTCGGATCGTCGATCTTGTAGCTGTTGGAGGCGATGTAGATTTCCTTCTTGCCTTCCAGTTTCCAGTCGTAACGGTCCGGCGCACCGTTGTACATGTCGAGGTTGTCAGAGGTACGCAGGCCATCGGCGGCGGTACCCGGCCCGTCATAGGACACTTGCGGCGCCCGGCGCACACGGCGCTGGCCGGCGTTGTAGACCCACGCCGAACGCGGTTCCTTCACCTGGTCCAGGGTTTCGTGCACCAGCAGCACACCACCGGCCAGACGTGCCGGCGCGGTCACTTGCTGCTTGAAGTAGAACAGCACGTTGCCCGGGTTCTTCGGGTCGAAGTCCTTCATCTTGTCGCGGAACACGAACTGGTCGCGGAAGTACACCAGGCTGTAGGAGCCGTTGGTTTGCGGCGTGGCCTGGGTCACCAGGCGGGTCACGCTGCCACCGCGATAACGGGTGATGTGGTTCCAGATCACTTCCACGCCGCTTTTCGGGATCGGGAACGGTATGGCGGTTTCGAAGTTTTCCAGGCCGTTGCCGCCAGACACCAGGTTGGTGGTGGTGGCGTTCTTCTTGATGGAGGCGAACACATCGGCCGGCACGGTAGCGCCGCGATGGGTCGGGTAGACCGGCATCTTGAAGGTCTCCGGGTAACGCTTGAACATCGCGTACTGCCCGGGTGCCAGCTTGTCTTTGTACTGCTCGACGTTCTGCGCGGTGATGGTGAACTGCGGTTGCTCACTGGCGTACGGGTTGGCGAGGAAACCTTTGGCATCCACAGCGCCGGCGTTGGTCGGCATCGGCGACCATTTCGGGATGGTGCCGGCCGCGTTACCGGCCATTTCCGCGCCCATCGGCGTCAGGGTCGTGCCCAGCTTGGCGGCTTCATCCGCCGACACGGCCGCCATGACATTGCTCGCCAGGATCGACAGCCCAAGCACACCCACGTGCAACAGACTTTTGGTTATTTTCATGTTCTGGTCTTCCTGAAAATACAGTGTGCTTAGAAGTTGGCGCCGAAGCTCAGGGCGACGAAGTCGCGGTCATTTGAGGTGTTGAAGTCGCCACCAAAGAAGTTGGTGTAGGCAAGGCTCGCCGTGTAGGTGTTCTGATACTCAGCGTCCAACCCCAGGCTCACCGCTTTGCGGCCCTCTTCAAAGTTGCCACCAGGGCCTGGCGAATAACCACTCACGTCATGTGACCACGCCACGTTGGGCTTGAGGTTCACACCGGCAAAGACATCCGGGTACTCCCAGATTGCCCGGCCACGGTAGCCCCAGGACGTGGACGTGGTGAAGCCATCATTATTGCAATTGGCAGTGCGGTTGCTGGCATCGGTGCCAGGGCCGGCCCCCGTGATCGTGCCGGAGTTAAGCGTTGCACAGAGAGCACCTTGTCCAGGGCCATACACCGGGTCACGTCCGTAACGCGCTTTGTCACGGCTTTCCAAGCCACCCACGTGCGTCACACCCACCTCGCCGACCAACGTCAGGCGGCTGGCACCCATGACTTGATCGAAAAAGTGCGTAAAGGTTGTCTGGAACTGAGTGATTTCCTTACGGCGATAGCCATTCAGATCGGTGTCGGCGGCGCCCTTGAGCGGAGAGGCTGCGCCCAGGCCGATCAGTGGCGTGACGCCTGCATACAGAATATCCGTAGTGTTGAGCTGCACCGGAGCGTTAGGACGGTAGCTGAGTTCACCGCTCCATGCCGTACCGGTAGGCAACGTCGTGGAGAAACTCAAACCGTAGAGACGGATGTCCTCGGGGTATTCAACAAAGTAACTGGAGTTGCCTGCGACGATGAGAGGGCGCAGGCCAACTGCCGGAGTAGGCGTCAAGGCATTGGCCGCTGCATAGGTTCCGGCTGACGCTCCGCGGGCACTGAAAATCGGTGCACGGCTGTGATAGTTCATGAAATAAGCGCCGAACTCGGTGTCCAGCGGTTCGTAGTTGTAGTGGAACGCCACGCCGAATTGGCCGCTGTCACGCGCATCGCGATCAGGCCCACGCTTAACCAGAACGCCCTCTTCGTTGACATTGACCCCGAAGTTGTTCAGCAACGGCAGCGCGCCGGGTTGAGTCGCGAGGAACGAACGCTTGCTGAGCAGTCGAAGGTTGTCCGTGCAACCATCGGAAATAACATCAGGTTGAGAGAAGAACGTCCCACAGTTATCCGTGACGGTCTGGTCCCATTCCAGTTGATAGAACGCTTCTGCCGATAGGTTATCGGTCAGGGTTTGCGACACATAGAACATGTTGACCGGAATCAGGCCTTCCTTGATTTCGGCCCCCGGACGACGGAACGCGGACACGTCAATCGGGTTGATGGAGTTGATGCCGCCGCCGATGAATGTACTTTCACCCCAGCTCACTACCTGTTTACCGAACCGCACGTTGCCGGGCTGATCGGCAATGGAATAGTTATGGTAGATGAACGCATCGAGAATCTGCCCACCGGAAGACTTGGCGCCCTCCTTGCGGTTGTTGTCGCTGATATCCTTGAACTCCCGACTTTCATCCTTGAGTTCGAAGTCATACCAATACTTGCCGCGCACAAACACACCGGTATCGCCGTACTTCAGTTCCAGATCGTGGATACCCTTGAAGATCTTCGAGAACGTTTCGCCACGCTTGAAGTTCAAGTGGCCGTCATCGGAGGTCTGGGACAGCCCCTTGCCGCCGTTATTGACGCCGATAAGATCTCGGTCGGGCTTGGCCGTCGACCAGCTCGCCCCCACAGACAGCGACGAGTCAAAACTCCCTTCGATTTCACCGATATTGAAACTGACGCCGAATGCGGGCCCGGCGAGCGTAGAGGCGAGACTGACGGCCAGGGGCAGTCTTGCCCGGCGCCAGAACTGGTTTACTGAGGTCATCGACGCTACTCCATGTGCATTATTGTTATGGCAGTGAGTTTGTTCTGTGATGCTTGTAACGGCCGGAATACAACGATTCCAATGCCGCCTGGCAACTGAACCTCCATGGCCCGAAGCGATGCATCCTTGAAAAACTCTGGGTGGGACTATAGCCAGCAGGGGGTACCGCTTGATCCCTCTAAAGTGTGATTTGCATCACCAACCCGTCTGCCACAGCCCTTTCGCCATGTCGGCGAAGGCCGACGCGGCAAGGATGGCTGAAAATTGGCAAATCACAAGTAAAGGCGCGAGATAGAGCATCGCCGTGCCACAAGGGCACGGCAAGTCAGCTCAGAGGGTGGACAGGAAGGTGCTGTTGTTGGCCTGCCATTCAATGATGTCAATACGGATACGTTTTTTGTCGAGCTTGCCGACACTGGTCTTGGGAATTTCCGTAACAACGGCGATCTGGTTCGGAATCGCCCACTTGCTCAAATGGCCCAGTTCGACAAAAGGCTTGAGGTGTTCCTTGAGCTCGCGGGCCCCAATCTCATGGCCATCACGCACCACCAGCAACGCAAACGGGCGCTCGCCCCACTGCGGGTCGGCGATGCCCACCACCGCTACTTCGCGTACCGCCGGGTGACGGCTGACCAGGTCTTCGAGGGCCAGGGAGGAGATCCACTCGCCGCCGGTCTTGATCACGTCCTTGATGCGGTCGCGGATATCGATCACCCCAAATGCATCGAGGGTGGCCACGTCGCCGGTGTGCATCCAGCCACCCGCCCACAGCTCGGCGCCCTTCTGCGGCTCGTTGTAATACCCCTCGGTCAGCCACGGCGCGCGCAGCACCAACTCACCCTGGGACTCGCCGTCGGCAGGCAGGAAATTGCCCTCGGCGTCCATGATCGCCGCTTCCACCAACGGCCCGGGCACGCCGGCCTTGATGCGGTAGCTGATGCGCTCGTCCTCGGTGCCGGCCATCAGCTCCTCGTTGAGGTGGGCGCAGGACACCAGCGGGCCGGTCTCGGACATGCCGTACGCGGCGGTGAGCTGAATCCCACGGGCCTTTGCCGCCTCATACAGCGTGCGGTTGAGCGCACTGCCGCCGATGACGATTTTCCAGCCGCCAAAATCGACGCCTTGGGCAGCCTTGGCGTTGAGCACCATTTGCAGGATGGTCGGCACGCAGTGGGAAAAGGTGACCTTCTCCTTGCGCCACAGCTCCACCAGGTATTCCGGGTCGTAGCGGCCGGGGTAGACCTGCTTCAGGCCAAGCATGGTCGCCACGTACGGCAGGCCCCAGGCATGCACGTGGAACATTGGCGTGATCGGCATGTACACGTCGTTGGTGCCCAGCAGGCGCACACTGTCGACGCTGCCCATGATGGTCGCCACGCCGATGGTGTGCAGCACCAGCTGGCGATGGGTGAAGTACACGCCCTTGGGGTTGCCGGTGGTGCCGGTGGTGTAGAAGGTGGTGGCGACGGAGTGTTCGTCGAAGTCCTGGAAATCGTACTTCGGGCTGGCGGCGGCCAGCAGGGTTTCATACTCACCGACCAGGTTGGGCAACTCGGCGGTCTTGGCTTCGCCATCGGTGAGCAGCAGCGTCTTGTCGACGGTGTTGAGCTGCCCGGCAATGGCCTGGTAGAGCCCCACGAACTCGCTGTTGACCAGCACGAAGCGGTCCTCGGCGTGGTTCATGGTGTAGAGAATCTGTTCCGGCGACAGGCGCACATTGATGGTGTGGATCACCGCGCCGATCATCGGGATGGCGAACATGCATTCCAGGTAACGATGACTGTCCCAATCCATCACCGCCACAGTGTCACCGGCCTTGACCCCGGCTTCGGTGAGCACGTTTGCCAGGCGCGCGACGCGCTCGATCAAGGTCGGGTAGGTGTAGCGCAGCTTGTCGCGGTAGACGATTTCCCGGGTCTTCTCGTAACGGGTACCGGACATCAACAGGCGCTTGATCAACAGCGGGTATTGATACGCACCTTCGGCGGGCGGAATAACACGGGTCTGCAACATACGAATCCCTTTTATGACTGCACGGTCTTGGCTTGAAGACCTGCACTGTAGAGACGTTATGTGTCAGACAAATCAGCCAAAGGAATGATTTGCAGAGGCTGGGGAATGCTAGCTTTGAGCCATTATTCAGGGACAATGGAGGTCAAATGTGGGAGGGGGCTTGCTCCCGATGGCGGTGGATCAGTCAATACACGTGTCGACTGAAGCACCGCCATCGGGAGCAAGCCCCCTCCCACACTGGATTGTGTTTACTTGAGAACAGCGTTTATTTCGCGCTGGTAAACGCTAACTTCACCCCAATCGCAATCAACACCGCTCCCATGGTCCGATCAAACCAATGCCCCATCCGTGCAAACCCGGCGCGCACGCGCTGCTGGCTGAACAACATCGCCACCAGGCAGAACCACAACGCCGTCGCCACCGCCAGGTACACGCCGTAGCCGGCCTGGATCGCCAGCGGTGTGTGCGGGTTGATCACCACGGTGAACAGCGACAGGAAGAACAACGTCGCCTTGGGATTCAGGCCGTTGGTGACGAAGCCTGCGGTAAACGCGCCGCGCGGGGTGCGCTCGCCCGCTTCGCGGTGCAACTCGCCCTCGGCGGCAGGCTTGGCCGGTTTGGCGCGCAGGGCCTTGAAGCCGATGTACAGCAGGTAGGCGGCGGCCGCCCATTTCAGTGCATTGAACAACACGATGGACTGGGACACGATCAGGCCGATGCCAAGCAACGAATAGCCCACGTGCAGGAAAATCGCCGAGCCCACGCCCAACGCAGTCCAGGTTCCGGCGCGACGGCCGTGGGTCACACTCTCGCGCACCACCACCGCGAAATCCGGGCCGGGGCTGGCCACCGCCAACAGGTGAATCAGGGCTACGGTCAAAAACTCGGCGGCGTACATACTCACTCCATTAAGTAACGGATTATTTCATCTGATAGGCTCGGCAGATTACGCCTCCGAACCCTGTCGCAAAAGGTACAGTTGATGACGAACAATCGCCGCGCCGTCTTCCTTGATCACCCGTCCCTGGATCTGGGCGACCTCGACCTCAGCGAGTTGCACGGCAGCTTCAGCAACTTGCAGTTGTTGACGGGCACCACACCGCAGAATGTGGTCGAGCGCCTGCAAGGCGCGCAGGTGGCGATCAGTAACAAAATCCCGCTCAACAGCGAGACCCTGGCGGCCTGCCCGGAACTCAAGTTGATCCTGGTATCGGCCACCGGCACCAACAACATTGACCTGGAAGCCGCCCGCGCCCACGGCATCACCGTGAGCAACTGCCAGGGCTACGGCACACCGTCGGTGGCGCAGCACACGATCATGCTGTTGCTCAACCTGGCGACGCGGCTGCAGGACTACCAGCGCGATGTGAGCGCCGGCAAATGGCAGGAGGCCAAGCAGTTCTGCCTGCTGGACCACCCGATTGTCGAGCTGGAAGGCAAGACCCTCGGCCTGCTGGGCCATGGCGAACTGGGCAGTGCCGTGGCGCGCCTGGCCGAAGCCTTTGGAATGCGCGTGCTACTCGGCGCGATTCCCGGGCGCCCTGCCCGTGCCGACCGCGTGCCGCTGGATGAATTGCTGGCGCAGGTGGACGCACTCACCTTGCACTGCCCGCTCAATGAACACACCCGTGACTTTATCGGCGCCCGTGAATTGGCGCAGCTCAAGCCCGGCGCGTTTATCGTCAACACCGCGCGCGGTGGCTTGATCAACGAGCAGGCCCTGGCCGATGCCCTGCGCAGCGGCCACCTGGGCGGCGCGGCGACCGATGTGCTGAGTGTTGAGCCCCCGGTCAATGGCAACCCATTGCTGGCCGGCGATATTCCTCGACTGATCGTCACACCCCACAACGCCTGGGGCAGCCGTGAAGCGCGGCAGCGTATCGTCGGCCAACTGGCGGAAAACGCCCGGGGCTTTTTCAGCGGCGCCCCGCTGCGCGTCGTCAGTTGATAAACTGCGCCCCTTTTCAAGGAGCAGACCATGGATCCGCGCAGTGAAGTACTGCTTCGTCAGGCCGAACTTTTTCAAGGCAACCTGCTGCTGGTGGGTTTGCCCGCCGACGACCTGCTGGGTCGCCTGCCCAACGCCCACGGCTGGTGCTGGCATGCCGGCGACCAGGCGGCGCTCGACGCGCGCTTCCCGGAGCGCAGCCAGTTTGGGGTAAATGCGCCCGAGCGCGGGTTCGAGGCGGCGGTGATCTTCCTGCCCAAGTCCAAGGACCTCACCGATTACCTGCTCAACGCCGTGGCAGCGCGACTGCCCGGCGCCGAACTGTTCCTGGTGGGGGAGAAAAAAGGCGGTATCGAAAGCGCCGCCAAGCAGATGGCCCCGTATGGCAAACCGCGCAAGCTCGACAACGCGCGGCATTGCCAGCTGTGGCAAATCACCGTGGCCAACGCTCCGCAAGCGGTCGAGCTGGAGAGCCTGGCGCAGGTGTTCGATGTGCCGCTGGCCGAAGGCCCGCTCAAGGTGGTGAGCCTGCCGGGTGTGTTCAGCCACGGCCGTCTGGATCGCGGCACCGAGCTGTTGCTGGAGCACTTGGACAAACTGCCGAGCGGCCATTTGCTCGACTTCGGTTGCGGCGCCGGTGTGCTGGGGGCGGCGGTCAAACGGCGCTACCCGCACAACACCGTGACGATGCTGGATGTGGATGCTTTCGCCGCCGCCAGCAGCCGCCTGACCCTGGCCGCCAACGGGCTGGAAGCCGATGTGCTAACCGGTGATGGCATTGACGCTGCGCCGATGGGGTTGAATGCAATCTTGAGCAACCCACCGTTCCATGTCGGCGTGCACACCGACTATTTCGCTACCGAGAACCTGCTGCGAAAAGCGGCGAAACACCTGGCAAAAGGTGGCGAACTTCGCCTGGTGGCTAACAGCTTCCTCAAGTACCAGCCGTTGATCGAAGAGCATCTGGGCGTGTGTGCGGTCAAGGCCGAAGGCAATGGTTTTCGCATCTACCGTGCCAAGCGCGGCTGATAGCCGTTTGAAAAAGAACGCTTGCCGAATGGATTTTGCCTAGGCAGAATCCGCTCCGTCCTAGGGGAGTAGTCTCCCACGAGCGCCACGCTCGTCCGGCATACGTCAACATACTTGGTCAACAGGCCATGGCGTATGCGACCCAGGAGTCCGCACAGACGGACCGGGGTTTGACAAGACCTATGACACGCACACCTTACCCGGGGCGGGAAGGCTGTACGTGTCATAGCCGTGTCGACCCGCCCCTGGAAACCTACCTGATGCTGGATTCATTGCTCGTTCCTACCGCAATCGTTGCCTTGGCCGAAATCGGCGACAAGACGCAACTGCTCGCGCTCATCCTTGCCGCACGCTTTCGCAAACCCTGGCCGATCATCGCCGGCATCGTCGCTGCGACCCTGGCCAACCATGCGGCGGCCGGTGCCGTGGGGGCCTGGTTCGGGAGTTTCTTCTCGGATGCGGTATTGCACTGGATTCTCGCGGCCAGCTTCTGCGCCACCGCGCTGTGGACCCTGGTGCCAGACAAACTCGACGATGACGAAGCCAGCACTTCGCGCAAGTTCGGGCCGTTCCTGACCACGCTGATTGCATTCTTCCTCGCGGAAATCGGGGACAAGACCCAGATCGCCACGGTGATGCTTGCAGCGCAATACCCGGAACTGTGGCTGGTGATTATCGGCACCACCCTGGGCATGTTGATTGCCAACGTACCGGTGGTTCTGGCGGGGAATTTCGCGGCGGAGAAATTGCCACTGACGTTGATTCGTCGACTGGCGGCAACGGCGTTCTTTGTCCTGGCGATTGTGGCGGTGTACAAGGCCATGCAGAGCAGTGGCTGGATCTAGCTGCAAGCTTCAAGCCTCAAGTTGCAGGAAGAAGCAGTGCTTTTTCTTGCAGCTTGAAGCTTGCCACTTGTCGTTGAAGTCTTAGGACTTCTTGGCCTTTTGGTAGAGCGGCATCACCTTCGGAATCGCCGCCTGCAACGAGGCAATGCGGCTGTCGGAGGCCGGGTGAGTGCTCATGAACTCCGGCGGTGCGCCTTCCGAAGCCTTGGCCATCTTGTTCCACAGCGTGATCGCCGCGTTCGGGTTGTAGCCGGCGCGGGCCGCCAGTTCCAGGCCGATCAGGTCCGCTTCGTTTTCATTGCTGCGGCTGTTGGGCAAGGTCATGCCGTAGTTGGCCACGGTATCGGCCAGCGCCAGGCTGTCCTGGCCCAGGCCGAACAACGCGCCGGCGCCCTGCTTGGCCATCTCGATACCGTAGGCCTTGGACATGGCTTCGCGGCCGTGCTCCCGCAAGGCGTGGGCGATTTCATGGCCCATCACCGCGGCGAGTTCATCGTCGGTGAGCTTGAGGTTGTCGATCAACGCGCTGTACACGAAGATCTTGCCGCCAGGCCCGCAGTTGGCGTTCATCTCATCGCTCTTGATCAGGTTCACTTCCCACTTCCACTGCGCCGCATCCGGGCGGAAGGTCGGCGCCTGGGCGATCAGGCGATTGGCGATCGCCTGCACACGTTTGGCGTTGGCGCTGGTCTTGTCCAGCTGGCCTTTGCTGCTGGCCTCGCCCAGGGTCTGCTGGTAGGACTGGGCGTACATCTGGTCGACTTCCTGGCTCGACAGCATGCTGAACATATATTGCTTGCGCTCAACCCCGACGGCGCCGCCGCTGGTGGTGTTGACCGACTGACACCCGGCCAGCAACACGCCTGCCGCCAATACACTTACGGCCAATGATTTCTTCATCAATACACTCTCCCTGAAAAGACGCCCTGAAAACATGGCGCGTATCGTAGGCGCTCATTTGTATCGGCGCCAGATACAACAGACGTGTAACCGCTGAATTTCGGACACATCTCACACGCCCGGCAACTTCAGTGAGCAACCGGCCTCAGGCTCAGGCCGGGGTCAGGCACTCCGGCCCGTTGAGCTTGGGATCATTGACCATGTTGGCCAGGACTCGCTCACGCAATGGGACCGGCTCACTGGCCAGCAAGCCTTGCAACACATGCAAGGGCGTCTCGGGATCGAGCCAGGCGGCCTGCCCCGCCGCGTCCAGAATCAACGGCCGGCGCTGACTCTGGGCGGCCTGGGTCACCACTGCCGTACTCAGCCACACCTGCTCCTGCACCGGGTACGCTTCCCAGATCGCGGCAAAAAACAGGGTCGAGCCCTCCCCCGGCGTCAGCCAGTACGGACGCTTGCGCTGGGTGCCGCGCCATTCGTAAAAGCCGTTGGCGGGCAGCAGGCAACGACGCTGGCGAAACGCTTCGCGAAACATCGGTTGCTCGGCCAGGGTTTCGGCACGGGCATGGGCCGGGGTGCGGGAAAGGTCAGTCAGCCAGGGCGGCGTCAGGCCCCAGCGCGCCCGTGCCAGGGTGCGCTGGCCGTCATTGAGGCGCTGGATCAGCACCGAATCATTCGGGGAAATGTTCCACTGGGCCTGCTGGTCGGCCGGAAAGCCCGGCAGGGCAGCAAAGGTAGGGTTCCAGCGAAACAGGGCATAACGTCCACACATGGGGCAACACGACTCTTGGGTAAACCGACCGACAGCCTAACAGACCAATACGTCGGGGAAGCTGTCGGGTTCATCGCCGGGCAGGGGTTGCGCACCGATATAGGCGGTAATCAGCTCACGGGCTTCAGCCGCCCGGTCGTTGTCCACTTCCAGCCCCAGCAGGCCGAAGATCGGCAACTCCCCCGTGCCGCCGAGCAAATGGCGACCTACCAGGTGCGCCTCGATGCCCTCGCTGGCGAGCATTTGCTGCAGCAACTCGCCTTCCATCAGGTTTTCCGGTTCGTAGATTCGCTGCATGGGCGTACCTGCTATTCGTTTTCACTGCGGGTTTCGAGCATCCACTCTTCACCATGGACCTGCAGGTTGAAAATGATCGGTCGGCAACACACCTGACAGTCCTCTATGTAGGTCTGATCACCGCCGGATAAATCCACCGCGGTCTCTACCGCTTCACCACAATAAGGACAATCGTACAGCGCAGTTTCCAGCATCGCAGTCTCCCAGGTGACTTGTGCGTATAATCGCCGGTCTATTTACAGGGCTATTTTCCGGCCGGGCCAATTGCCCGGACGCCCCCTGGTATTTCCTTTACTTACCCTAGCCGTTTCTAACAAGAGAGCATGATGGGCGAATTCGATACCATCCGACCTTACAACGACAGCGAAGTCCCGGCAGTGCTGGCCCGGCTGTTCAGTGACAAGGCCTTTCTGGACATCCTGACCCACTTCCGCTTCCCGCGCTTTGCCGGCGCCCTGGGCTGGCTGCTCAAGCCGATGATCGCGCGCAAACTGCGCCGCGAGTTCGCCGGTGTCACCACCGTGGCCACGCTTCAGGACAAAGTCGAGTATTACGTCGACCACACCATTGACCGGGCGACCGACGGCGTGACCTACACCGGCGTCGAACAGCTCAAATCCGGCACCGCCTACCTGTTCCTGGCCAACCACCGCGACATCGTGATGGACCCGGCCTTCGTCAACTATGCCGTCTACCACGCCGGCCTGCCGACGCCACGCATCGCTATCGGCGACAACCTGCTGCAAAAGCCGTTTGTCAGTGACCTGATGCGCCTGAACAAGAGCTTCATCGTGCACCGTTCGATCACCGGGCGAAAGGAGAAGATGGCGGCGTTCAACCTGCTGTCGGCCTATATCAACCATTCGATCCGCAACGACTGCCAGTCGATCTGGATCGCCCAGGCCGAAGGCCGCGCCAAGGACGGGGATGACCGCACCGAGTCGGCGATCCTCAAGATGTTCCATGTCAGCCGCAAGGACGAGCCGTTTGCCGAAGTGATCCAGTCACTCAACCTGACGCCGGTGTCCATCAGCTACGAGTACGACCCGTGCGATGCCGCCAAGGCCCGCGAACTGTATATCCGCGCCACCACCGGCACCTACGTCAAGGCGCAAGGCGAGGATGACGTAAGCATTGCCCTGGGCATCACCGGCTACAAAGGCCGCGTACATATCAACTTCGCGCCGCCGATTACCGAGCGTTTCGAAGACACCAAGGTCCTGGCCGTGGAAATGGATCGGCAGATTCTCGGCGGCTACCGGCTGTTCCCGGTGCACTACCTGGCGTACGCCCAGTGGAGCGATGCCGACCCGCAGTTGCAGGTGCCGAAGGCGGCCGAGGTGTTCCCGGCGGATGAACTGGCCAAGGCGAAGGCGGAGTGGGAGCGGCGCTTGAACGACTGCCCGGCCGAGCACCGTCCGTTCCTGGTGGTGCAATACGCGACGCCAGTGCGCAATCAGTATCGGGTCAAGGCCGGGATCCCGCTGTAACCACCGATCAAGAAAATATGGGAGGGGGCAAGCCCCTCCCACTTTGGTTCTGCGGTTTTTTAGATTCGGGTGCTGAGCCAGGAAATAGCCAGCGCCAGCCCAAGGCAGGCGAACCCGAGGCGGTAAGCCACACGGTGCGCCCGCTCGGTGCGCACATCCAGGAACAGCATGGGCTGGTCGATTGCGCGATCTTCACTTTGCGCCGTCAACTCAGCCATCGCGCGTTGCTCGCGCAGGCGGGTGATGAACAACAGCGCAGCGCCTGGGCAGGCCACTGATAAAGCCACGGCATTGATCAATAGTGCGGGCAGCGCCATCGCAAACCTCGATGAAACAGTGTCTGGGTATCGGTTCAGATACAAACCTGAACGGTAGTGGCCTCGAGCGCCAAAACCGCTCCGCCTCCCATGGACGGTTAATGTATCCAGTAATTTACGGCGTCACCTGAACGTCACCTTAACAAGCCACTCTGTTGCCCTTCGAACATTCAGGAGCTTGTCATGCTGCACGCGCACAACCAGGATCGGCTGTATCTGATTGCCCAAAGCGACGAGCAGGAGGCGCTGATCGGCGGCCTGGCGTTCAACGTGCAGGACCGCCACTGGCTGGTGTATTGCGCCCTTGGCGGGCACCAGCATGCGGACTTGCCGGAGGCCGATCTGTTGACGGGGGTGAGCATGCTGGACTTTTGTATCGACACGGCCGCGTGAAACTGAAGGCATAAAAAAACCGGGCTCATCGCTGAGCCCGGTTTTTTGTTTGAGCGATTACTGCGAGCTGAGCAATGAACCGATGCTTGGGTCCTTGAACAGGCGGGTCAAGGCATCGCTCAGGACGTCGCTGACCAGCCTGGTGTTGGTTTCCTGGTTAGGCGACATGCCGAAGCGCTGGTTCAGCGACGCACCGTAACGGCCGCTGTAGCGACGGGTGCCAGCGGTGACGTCGGACTTGAAGGTGGCGCCAATGGACGCCTCGGTCACGTAAAGACCGTCTTTAGGCGACTGATACTTCAACTCGGCCAGGGTGATCGTCAACTGCGGAGCGCCCGGCGCGTTGGGGCTGGGGGTGAACCCCAGCAGGCGCACGGCCGCTTCGGCCTGGGCCTGCAGCTTGGGCAGCACGTCTTGAGCGTTCACCGACACCAGGGCGGTTTCCGGGTACAGGCCACCGCGCGAACCGAGTGTCGGCGACGGACGACCGTCCACCACCCGTACCGACACCGGCTGGCCGTGGCCCACCGGGGCCAGCTGCGTGGTGATTTTCGGTTCCGGGGTCAGTTGCTGCGGGCTGTTGGCGCAGCCAACCAGGGTCAAGCTGGTCACAGTGATCAAACCGAACAACAGGCGTTGCAACATGCGCTTCTCTCCAGAAATCAGGTACCGACAGGCCGGCAGTATAGCGGGGCGCCCCTGCAGGGAACTAGCGTCAGTTACAACCTGTGACCCGGGGCTTCGCCTGCGGTTCGATGTCACCGATATGTCATAGCCGTTACATGGGCTCGTCATCCGAAGCAGGCATGCTTGGCCTCAATCTCAGGAGGTTGATCGCCATGCATTTTCTCTGGTCGCTGTTTACGCGCAAGCCCGCCCTTCGCCAGTTCGCCCTGCTCGATGCGCAAGGCCGTTGCCAGGCGTTCAAAACGTGCTGCCAGCCTCCCGTCGGCGAAGGCTGGGTGGAAATCGAAGAAATTCGCCTGAGCTGGATGCATCATCCGTTGCCGGCTCGCGCCCGTGTAAGCCCACGCCCTGCGCGGTCGCCGCGTCACCAGGCGTTGGCCGCCTGACCGAACGCCTAATAAAAGTCATAAAACCCGCCCATTTCCCCGGCGTTCTTCGCTACAATCTCCCCCCGATTATAAGGACGTCTCCTGATCGGGCCTCGCAGCATCGTTAATGCCTCGGTATTAACCCCAAGAATCGCCCACAGAGAGCCGCCCACACAGATCCTGTGAAGCTGGCGCGCTTGCTGTTTCCTTTGCAAACCACCCGCCTTTACCGAATCTGCCAGAGCTGCCATTGCGCTCGGCCACTTGAGTTGTTTGCCCGTTTTGCCGCGTGTCGGCAGAGGTTTGCGGGCCAGGTGCCAGGCCGGGGCAGCCCTTTTTTGAGGTTCACGTCTTCAAAAGAGCGTGAAAAAAACGGGTTTTCACAACTTCACAAGAGTGTGGCGAGCAAATGAATAGTTTGGCGTTTGTACAAGCACCATCAGCGTCTGGAACAGCCCAACCACACAGGCCCGAGTACTCCGCAAACACCGGAGCTTGAGCCTGTCCGCTACGGATTGATTGCACGAATCGCACGCTTTGACCATAAGTCGAATTGCCACAGGCGCCCATGAATGCGTTCATAGGCAGATCAGGCCGGGCAGGAAGCGTGTGCTGAATGTGCAAGGAATTGCGAAACGGACATGGCGATCCTGGCCATGGGTAACCTGGGGCAACACGTGAAACGCCCCGTCACTCCTGGCAGCCATGCCGTCAATTTGGTGCTGCAGATTTTGGAGACGCGTTAAATGGCGCATAACGAAGCAGTCGACGTAGTACTGGTAGGGGCCGGCATCATGAGTGCCACCCTGGCCGTACTGCTCAAAGAGCTCGACCCCGGCCTCAAGCTGGAAGTCGTTGAGCTGATGGACTCGGGTGCCGCGGAAAGTTCCAACCCGTGGAACAACGCCGGTACCGGCCACGCCGGGCTGTGTGAGCTGAACTACACGCCCCAGGCCGCCGATGGTTCCATCGACATCAAGAAAGCCGTGCACATCAACACCCAGTTCGAGGTGTCGAAGCAGTTCTGGGCCTACCTGACCAGGAAGGGCACCTTTGGCTCGTCCAAGTCCTTTATCAGCCCGGTGCCGCACCTGAGCTTCGTGCAGGGCGAAAAAGGCGTGGAGTTCCTCAGGAAGCGCTTTGAAACCCTCAGCCAGCACCATGCGTTCTCGGACATGCACTACACCGAAGACCGCAGCGAAATGGCCGAGTGGATGCCACTGATGATGCCGGGGCGCCCGCTCGACGAAAAAATCGCGGCCACCCGCGTGATGAACGGCACCGACGTCAACTTCGGCGCCCTGACCAACCAGTTGCTCGCTCACCTGACCAGCTCCCCGGACGCCCAGGTCAAGTACAGCAAGCGCGTGACCGGCCTCAAGCGTAACGGTGCGGGCTGGACCGTGAGCATCAAGGACGTCAACAGCGGCAACAGCCGCGAAGTGGACGCCAAGTTCGTGTTCCTCGGCGCCGGTGGCGCGGCCCTGCCGCTGCTGCAAGCCTCGGGTATCGAAGAAAGCAAAGGGTTTGGCGGTTTCCCGGTCAGCGGCCAGTGGCTGCGTTGCGACAACCCGGAAGTGGTCAAACACCACCAGGCCAAGGTCTACAGCCAGGCTGCCGTGGGCTCGCCGCCGATGTCCGTGCCGCACCTGGACACCCGCGTAGTCGACGGCAAGAAATCCCTGCTGTTCGGACCGTACGCCGGCTTTACCACCAAGTTCCTCAAGCACGGTTCGTTCCTCGACCTGCCGCTGTCGGTTCGCGCCGGCAACATTGGCCCGATGCTGGCCGTGGCCCGCGACAACATGGACCTGACCAAGTACCTGGTCAGCGAAGTGATGCAGTCCATGGAGCAGCGCCTGGAATCCCTGCGTCGCTTCTACCCTGAAGCGAAAGCCGAAGACTGGCGCCTGGAAGTGGCCGGCCAACGGGTGCAGATCATCAAGAAAGACCCGAAGAAAGGCGGCGTGCTGCAATTTGGCACCGAGCTGGTCGCGGCCAAGGACGGTTCGCTGGCTGCGCTGCTGGGTGCCTCCCCGGGCGCCTCGGTGACGGTGTCGATCATGCTGGAATTGATCGAGCGTTGCTTCCCGCAGAAAGCTGCCGGTGAATGGGCGACCAAGCTGCACGAGATCTTCCCGGCACGGGAGAAGGTCCTGGAGACTGATGCCGAGCTGTATCGCAAGATCAATACGCAGAACAACATCAGCCTCGAACTGGTTGAGCAGAGCAACGAGGCCGAGAGCTACGCCTAAGGCATTGCGGCCATGAAAAACGCCCCGCTCTCGCGATGAGAACGGGGCGTTTTTTGTGGCCGGGAATAATCAGCCGCGGGCGTTGTCGATCAGCTCGATATAGTCGGCGGCGTTGCGCTGGTCCTTGATCAGGTCGACAAAGGTCTGGCCGTGCTCATCCTTGCCATCCAGGTCCAAACCGGCCGCCTTGAAGAAAACCAGGAAGCGTTCGAAGTCGTCGATACGCAGGCCACGGTAGGCCTTGATCAGTTTGTGCAGGGACGGGGAAGTCGCGTCAACCGGCTCGAAGTCCAGGAACAACTTGATCTGGTCGTCGCCGATCTCGTCACCAATCACCTGTTTCTTATCTTTACGCATTACCGACTCCAGCCAGCAGACATTTACACGGGATTTGAAGTCTACCTGCGAGGCGCAGGCTTCGAAAGCGGTGAAGAATCAATGTGGACGGGGGCAAGCCCTTCCCACATTGGTTCTTCAGTGTTTTTGCTATTTGCTACGAACAGCACCGGTATGCACATCCGCCCAGACATGCCCGTTGGCGTAACTGAGGAACTGCACATACACCGTGTCATTGCGCAGCAGGTCGACAATCACTCGGTACTGGGCCACCGGGTAGGACAGGGTCAAGGTTTTGCTCTTGTCATCGTAGACCGGCTTTTTCAGGCTTTTGCTTTCGGCATCGAAGTTGAGCACCACCTGGCTGATGGTCGCGCCTTTGTTCAGGGACTTGCCCTTGAGACGGATCATCAGCGGCGAGGTCACCGGGATCGGCTGTTGCGTGGATTGACGCTGGTTGCCCACCACCACCGCATACTCGGTGACCTGCAGCAGTTGTTGCTGGTCAGGGGTTTCGGCGCGCAGGGTCAGATCGTCCGGCGGCAGGAACTGCGCATGCATCGGCGCAGGCGCCGCAGCCAGCGGCAGACTGAGGGTCAACGCCAGGGCGGCGCAGGTGCGTATCAACAGGCTCATGGGCCGCTCCGCAAGAGGTGGCCCAGCACTGTAGCTCAATCGAACTGGGCAAGCATCCAGCGTTGATACTCGACCACATTGGCGTCGCCTTCACGGGGCGCCCAATCGGCCAGTTCGCCTTCGCCCACCGGCCGATAAGGCCCGGCCTTGCACTCGAACATCACCGTGTCGGGCGCCAGCACCACCAGGCCATGGAACACGCCGGGCGGCAGGTCGACGCCCGAGCATTCGCCGCCGGCCTGCATCACGCGCTTGGCGAGCACCTCGCCGGTGTCGCTGAACACAAGCAAGCCCAAACGGCCCTGGAGGACCAGCAAGGTTTCCGCCTTGTCGGCGCTCAAGTGCCGATGGGGCGGCACGTAGGTGCTGGGCTGCAGGCCCACGGCCAGGCGATGGCACGGCTCTTCCATCTGATGAAAGTTGTGATGATGCCGGCCACGGGGGCTGGCGCCCGCTTTCTCGGCCAACTCGGCAAACAGCGTCTGATCAAGAAAGCGGGTCATGGGTTACATACCTTTGACGGCGTAGATTCCATTGGCGTTGCGCCAGTAGCCCTTGTAATCCATACCGTAACCGAAGATGTAGCGATCGATGCACGGCAGGCCGACGAAATCGGCTTTCAACTCGGGACGGGCCTTGCGGTCGTGGTCTTTGTCGATCAGCACGGCGGTGTGCACCTTACGTGCGCCAGCGTGTTTGCAGAAGTCGATGATCGCGCCCAGGGTGTGGCCCTCATCGAGGATATCGTCGATGATCAGCACGTCGCGGTCGATGAACGAAACTTCCGGCTTGGCTTTCCAGAACAGGTCGCCGCCGCTGGTTTCGTTGCGATAGCGAGTGGCGTGCAGGTAGGACGCTTCCAACGGGAATTGCAGGTGAGTCAGCAATTTGCCGGCGAAGATCAGGCCACCGTTCATCACGCAGAAGACCACCGGGTTGGTGTCGGCCATTTCGCGGGTGATGTGTGCGCCAACCTTGGCGATCGCTGCTTCGACTTGCGCTTCGGTGTACAGGCAGTCAGCCTCGCGCATGATTTGACGGATATGCTCGAGATCAGCGGACATGGCGCTCTCCAAGGGGTGCTGTGGCAAGAAAAGCGGGCGAAGGTACGCTTCTCATGCGCTCCGAGCAAGCCTTAATGGACTAACGTACTAGATGTCTATAGGACAACACCCTCGGATAGATTAATCTAGGCCGGTTTTTTTGCCCGCCGCCGGAGCCTTTCCCATGCCCACTCGCGAGATCCGCCACCCGCTGATCCGACACAAACTCGGCCTTATGCGCCGTGCCGACATCAGCACGAAGAATTTCCGTGAGCTTGCTCAGGAAGTCGGAGCGCTGCTCACTTACGAAGCCACCAAAGATTTGCCCCTGGAAACCTACGACATCGAAGGTTGGGCTGGCACCGTCCAGGTCGAGAAAATCGCCGGTAAGAAAATTACCGTGGTGCCGATCCTGCGCGCCGGTATCGGCATGCTCGAAGGCGTGCTCAGCCTGATCCCGGGCGCCAAGGTCAGCGCCGTCGGCGTCGCCCGCAACGAAGAAACCCTGCAGGCCCACACCTACCTGGAAAAACTCGTACCGGAAATCAACGAGCGCCTGGCCATGATCATCGACCCGATGCTCGCCACCGGCAGCTCCATGGTTGCCACCATCGACCTGCTGAAAAAAGCCGGTTGCCGGGACATCCGTGCCATGGTGCTGGTGGCCGCGCCCGAAGGCATCGCCGCCGTCGAGAAAGCCCACCCGGACGTGCAGATCTACACCGCCTCCATCGATGAGCGCCTGAACGAACACGGCTACATCATCCCAGGCCTGGGCGATGCCGGTGACAAGATCTTCGGCACCAAGCAGAAGGACGCGTGAGCATGCAGGATGAGTTCAACGACCCGCTTTGGCGCCAGATCCTGTCTGGCGCACAGATGCTCTTCGTAGCATTTGGCGCGCTGGTGTTGATGCCACTGATCACAGGTCTTGATCCAAACGTCGCCCTGTTCACCGCCGGCCTGGGCACGTTGTTGTTCCAGCTGGTGACAGGACGGCAGGTGCCGGTCTTCCTGGCGTCGAGCTTTGCCTTCATTACCCCGATCATTCTTGCCAAGGGCCAGTTCGGCCTCGCGGCGACCATGGGCGGGGTGATGGCGGCCGGTTTTGTCTATACCTTCCTCGGCCTGGCCGTGAAGATCAAAGGCACCGGTTTCATCGACCGCCTGCTGCCACCCGTGGTGATCGGCCCGGTGATCATTTCCATCGGCCTGGCCATGGCACCGATTGCCGCGAACATGGCGATGGGTAAATCCGGCGACGGCGCCGAGTTGATTCATTACCAGACGGCGATGATGATCTCGATGCCGGCGCTGCTGACCACGTTGATCGTCGCGGTGTTCGGCAAAGGCATTTTCCGCCTGGTGCCGATCATCTCCGGCGTGCTGGTGGGCTTTGCCATGGCGTTCTACTTTGGCGTGGTCGACACGGCGAAGATCGCCGCAGCACCGTGGTTCGCCCTGCCCCACTTCACCGCGCCGGAGTTCAACTGGCAGGCGATCCTGTTTATCGTCCCGGTAGCGCTGGCGCCGGCGATCGAACATATCGGCGGTGTGATTGCGGTGGGCAGCGTGACCGGTCGCGACTACCTGAAGAAGCCTGGCCTGCACCGCACCCTGCTCGGTGACGGGATCGCCACCACGGCCGCCGGCCTGTTTGGCGGCCCGCCGAACACCACCTACGCCGAAGTGACGGGCGCGGTGATGCTGACCAAGAACTACAACCCGAAGATCATGACCTGGGCGGCAGTGTTTGCCATCAGCCTGGCGTTCATCGGCAAATTCGGTGCACTGCTGCAAAGCATCCCGGTACCGGTGATGGGCGGGATCCTGTGCCTGCTGTTCGGCTCGATTGCCGCGGTGGGGATGAACACCTTGATCCGCCACAGGATCGACCTGGGTGAGGCGCGCAATCTGGTGATTGTGTCGGTGACCCTGGTGTTCGGCATTGGCGGTGTGCTGGTGGGGACCGGGACCGGCCCGGATGACTTCGGCCTGAAGGGCATTGCCCTGTGTGCGGTGGTAGCGATTGGCCTGAACCTGCTGCTGCCGGGCAATGATGGCTGGAAGAACAAGAAGCCGGATGAGCCGCTGATCTAACACATATGGCAGAACCTAATGTGGGAGGGAGCTTGCTCCCGATGGCAGTGTGTCAGTCAATTCATTAGCTGACTGATACACCGCTATCGGGGGCAAGCCCCCTCCCACATTTTTTGATCTTCAGTGTGGCTTAGAGCTCACCCAACCCATCGATCAGCGCCTGGTTCTGCTCCGGCGTACCGATGCTGATCCGCAGGAACTGGGCAATCCGCTCCTGCTTGAAGTGCCGCACGATCACCCCTTGCTCACGCAGCTTGGCCGCCAGGCCGGCTGCATCGTGCCGTGGGTGGCGGGCAAAGATGAAGTTGGCCGCTGACGGCAGCACTTCAAAGCCTTTACTTTCCAGTTGCGCGACCACCTTGTTGCGGTTGTCGATGACCAACCGGCACGTCTTCTCGAAGTAATCCCGGTCCTCGAACGCCGCCGCCGCGCCGACAATTGCCAGGCGATCCAGCGGATAGGAGTTGAAGCTGTTCTTGACCCGCTCCAGCGCTTCGATGAGGTCCGGGTGGCCCACGGCCAGGCCCACACGCAAACCGGCCAGTGAGCGCGATTTGGACAGGGTCTGGGTCACCAGCAGGTTCGGGTAACGGTCCACAAGGCTGATGGCTGTTTCGCCGCCAAAGTCGATATAGGCTTCATCGACCACCACCACCGAATCCGGGCTGGCCTTGAGAATCTGCTCCACGGCGTCCAGCGCCAGCACACAGCCGGTGGGCGCGTTCGGGTTGGGGAAGATGATCCCGCCGTTGGGCCTGGCGTAGTCCGCTACGCGGATCTGGAACTGCTCGTCCAACGGTACCGGGTCGGACTTGATGCCGTAGAGGCCGCAGTACACCGGATAGAAGCTGTAGCTGATATCCGGGAACAGCAACGGCAGCTCGTGCTGGAACAGGCCGTGGAAGATGTGCGCCAGGACTTCATCGGAGCCGTTACCGAGGAACACCTTGCCGGCGTCTATCCCGTAGTACTTGGCCACGGCCTGCTTGAGCAGGTCGCTGTTGGGGTCCGGGTACAGGCGCAGGTTGTCGTTCAACTCGGCCTGCATCGCAGCCAGCGCCTTGGGCGACGGGCCGTAGGGGTTTTCATTGGTGTTGAGCTTGACCAGCCTGGTCAGCTTCGGTTGCTCGCCGGGCACGTAAGGCACGAGGTCCTTGACGAAGGGGCTCCAGAATTTGCTCATGTGTTATTTCCCCTCTTCCAGGATTCGGTACTCAGCGCTACGGGCGTGGGCGCTCAAGGATTCACCACGGGCCAGCACCGAAGCGGTCTTGCCCAATTCGGAAGCGCCTTGTGGCGAGCAAAAGATGATCGACGAACGCTTCTGGAAGTCATACACCCCCAGCGGCGACGAAAAGCGCGCGGTGCCGGACGTCGGCAGCACGTGGTTGGGACCGGCGCAGTAGTCGCCCAGGGCTTCGCTGGTGTGGCGGCCCATGAATATCGCACCCGCATGGCGAATCGACGGCAGCCAGGCCTGTGGATCGGCCACGGACAGCTCCAGGTGCTCCGGCGCGATACGGTTGGCCACTTCGATGGCCTGCTCCATGTCACGCACCAGGATCAGCGCGCCACGGCCGTTGATCGACTTCTCGATGATCTCGGCGCGGTCCATGGTCGGCAGCAGCTTATTGATGCTGGCGGCGACCTTGTCGAGGAACTCGGCGTCCGGGCTGACCAGGATCGCCTGGGCGTCTTCGTCGTGCTCGGCCTGGGAGAACAGGTCCATGGCGATCCAGTCCGGGTCGGTCTGGCCGTCGCACACCACGAGGATTTCCGAAGGGCCGGCGATCATGTCGATACCGACCTGGCCGAACACGTGGCGCTTGGCAGTGGCCACGTAGATGTTGCCGGGGCCGACCACCTTGTCGACCTTGGGTACGCTTTCGGTGCCATAAGCCAGGGCGGCAACCGCTTGGGCACCGCCGATGGTAAACACGCGGTCGACACCGGCGATGCAGGCGGCAGCCAGTACCAGTTCGTTGATTTCACCGCGCGGGGTTGGTACCACCATGACCACTTCGGTCACGCCGGCCACCTTGGCAGGAATCGCGTTCATCAATACCGACGAGGGGTACGAGGCTTTGCCACCCGGCACGTACAAACCGGCACGGTCCAGGGGCGTGACCTTCTGGCCCAGTACGGTGCCGTCGGCTTCGGTGTAGCTCCAGGAATCCTGCTTCTGTTTTTCGTGGTAGCTGCGCACTCGGGTCGCGGCGACTTCGAGGGCCTGGCGCTGGGGCGCGGTGATGCGCGTCAGGGCCAGTTCCAGGCGTTCGCGGGGCAGGATCAGGTCGGACATGGACTTGACGTCCAGGCCGTCGAACTGCCGGGTGAAATCCACCAGCGCCGCATCACCGCGCTCGCGCACCGCCTTGATAATGTCGAGGACCCGCTGGTTGACCGAGTCGTCGGACACGCTTTCCCAGCTCAGCAGATGATCCAGATGATGGGCGAAATCCGGGTCGGCAGCGTTGAGTCGGGCAATTGCAGTGGACGTGGTCATAGCGAGGGCCTCAATAGAATTGGCAAAAACTCAGGCGCCCTAAACTAGCAGTCGTTTCCGCTTGGGCACCTGAGAATTCTGGCTATGAGGCGGATAGACGGGCGCAGCTTTTCAGCTACGCGGGTGAGTCAACCGCGGTGTCGAGACTCCACTGCCTGGCGCAGGGTGTCGATCAACGCCTGGATACGGGCGTGCTGCATCTTCATCGACGCCTTGTTGACGATCAGCCGGGAGCTGATGTCGGCGATAAAGTCCTGTGGTTCGAGACCGTTGGCACGCAGGGTGTTGCCGGTGTCGACCACGTCGATGATCTTGTCGGCCAGGCCGATCAGCGGCGCCAGCTCCATCGAGCCGTAGAGCTTGATGATGTCGACCTGGCGGCCTTGCTCGGCGTAGTAACGCTTGGCGACATTGACGAACTTGGTGGCCACGCGCAGGCGGCCTTTAGGCTCGACATCACCGACACGGCCGGCGGTCATCAGCTTGCACAGGGCAATGCGCAGGTCCAGCGGCTCGTACAGGCCTTGGCCGCCGTATTCCATCAACACGTCTTTACCGGCGACACCGAGGTCGGCCGCGCCATGTTCAACATAGGTCGGCACGTCGGTAGCCCGTACGATCAGCAGGCGAACGTCGTCCTGGGTCGTAGGGATGATCAACTTGCGGCTCTTGTCCGGATTCTCGGTCGGCACGATGCCCGCTTCAGCCAGAAGCGGCAAAGTGTCGTCAAGGATGCGGCCCTTGGACAGTGCGATGGTCAACATGGGAAACGTCAGTCCTTCATCAGGCTATTGCTGTCCGGTCGCAAACGGCGCCGGACACAGATCGAGGCCATGACAGCCTCGATTTGAAACAAATTCAGCTAACAGCAAGCACAGCCCTGTGGCGAGGGAGCTTGCTCCCGCTGGGTCGCGAAGCGGCCCCAAAAATCTTGGGAGCGCTTCGCACTCCAGCGGGAGCAAGCTCCCTCGCCACAGATCACTCCGGGGACTAGCCCGGTACGCGGCGGATTTTCGCGCCGAGCATCTGCAGTTTTTCTTCGATGCACTCGTAACCACGGTCGATGTGGTAGATGCGGTCGATCAGGGTGTCGCCTTCGGCGATCAGCGCCGAGATCACCAGGCTGGCCGAAGCGCGCAGGTCGGTGGCCATGACTGGCGCGCCCTTGAGCTTCTCGGTGCCGGTCACGATGGCAGTGTTGCCTTCGACCTGGATCTTCGCGCCCATGCGGTGCAGTTCGTACACGTGCATGAAACGGTTTTCGAAGATGGTCTCGATCACGGCACCGGTACCTTCGGCAATGGCGTTCAAGGAGATGAACTGCGCCTGCATGTCGGTCGGGAACGCCGGGTATGGAGCGGTACGCACGTTAACGGCTTTTGGCCGCTTGCCGTGCATGTTCAGCTCGATCCAGTCTTCACCGGTGGTGATTTCGGCACCGGCTTCGCGCAGTTTTTCCAGGACCGCTTCCAGGATGGTCGGATCGGTGTCCTTGACCTTGACGCGACCACCGGTGACGGCGGCAGCAACCAGGTAGGTACCGGTCTCGATGCGGTCCGGCATCACTTTGTAGGTGGCCGGGTGCAGGCGTTTCACACCTTCGATGGTGATGGTGTCGGTGCCGGCGCCGGTGATGTTGGCGCCCATGGCGATCAGGAAGTTGGCCAGGTCGACCACTTCAGGCTCGCGCGCAGCGTTTTGCAGCACACTGCGGCCGTTTGCCAAAGCAGCAGCCATCATGATGTTCTCGGTACCGGTCACGCTGACGGTATCAAAGAAGAAGTTGGCGCCACGCAGGCCGCCTTCCGGCGCCTTGGCCTTGATGTAGCCGCCTTCGACGTCGATGGTCGCGCCCATGGCCTCAAGGCCACGAATGTGCAGGTCCACCGGACGCGAGCCAATGGCGCAACCGCCAGGCAATGCGACTTCGGCTTCGCCGAAACGAGCGACCATCGGGCCCAGTACCAGGATCGACGCACGCATGGTTTTTACCAGTTCGTACGGGGCGATCAGGGTCTTGATGGTGCGCGGGTCGATTTCGACGGACAGCTTCTCGTCGATTACCGGCTCGATACCCATGCGACCAAACAGCTCGATCATGGTGGTGATGTCGTGCAGGTGCGGCAGGTTGGCCACGGTCACAGGGCCATCGCACAGCAGGGTCGCAGCCAGGATCGGCAAGGCAGAGTTTTTCGCACCGGAAATGCGAATCTCGCCATCAAGGCGGGCACCGCCGGTAATAATCAATTTATCCATAAGAATCTCGACGCCTTGGGGGCTCAGGTGCGCTCGGCCCAGGCCGCGCGGCTGAAAAATTTCATAGTGACCGCGTGGATGCTGCCATCGGTGATCCACGGGTTCAAATGGGCATAGATCTGCTGCTGACGCTTGACCGGGCTGAGTGCCGCCAGTTCATCGCTAATCACGTTCAGCTGGAAGTTGCAGCCTTCGCCTTCAACTTCTACGTTCGTATCCGGCAGCTTTCCTTCGAGAAAGCTCTTAACTTCTAGGGCCTGCATGATCAACCTCTATCGGCGCCCAGTGCGCACGGGTCGCACATCATACAAAAAAGCCCCGCGCCTGCGAACCCCGCATAGCAGGACTCTGACGGGGGGCTTTATCGATAATGTGTATTAAGGATGCGCCAACAGCTCGGTCAAACCGGAAACTTCGGCGATTTCACGCATGTCTTCGGGCAATGCACGGATGCTCACCGACTTTTTGGCCGCCTCGGCATCACGCATGAAACACAGCAGCAACGACAAGCCGACACTGCTGGACTTGGTTACCGCCGAGCAATCCAGCACCAGCGCAGGGGCCGTGCTGGTCTTGATCAGCGCATGGCCCTGCTTGCGCAGGTCGGGCCCGGTGCGGTAATCGAGCACGCCGCTGAGGAACAGCTCTCCCGCGTCGCCGAGACGAACAGCCGACTCGGTCATTGCGCAGGTTTCCCGGCGGCTTTATCGGTCTCTTCCTTGGCCTTGGCGACTTCACCGGCCCAACCATTGATGGTTTTGTCCAGGTCGTTGCCATTGCGCTGCATGGCGTCGGCGAACTGGTCACGGAACAGCTTGCCGATGTTGATGCCGTTGATGATCACATTGCGCAGTTTCCACTCGCCATTGATCTTCTCCAGCGTGTACTGCACCGGGTAGACGGCACCATTGTTGCCCTTGACGCTCATGTTGACACTGGTGCGGTCGCCCGACTCATCCCCGGCGGGAGCGACGGTAATGCCCTGGTTGTTGTACTCAAGCAAAGCGTTGCCATAGAACTGGAACAGGCCGCGCTTGAAGTTTTCCTGGAACGTTTGCATTTGCGCATCGGTGGCCTTGCGCGAATATTTGACCGTCATGATGCTGCGCGAAATACCTTCAGCATCGACGACCGGGCCCACGATGCTGTTCAGCGCCTCGTAGAATTTGCTCGGATCTTGCTTGTACTGCTCTTTATTGGCAGTCAGGTCAGCCAACATCTTGTTGGTAGTGTCCTGCACCAGCTCGTGCGCAGAACCCGCTGCGTTGGCCATCAACGGCAGCGCTGCCAGCAGTACCAGGAGGCCACGTCGCAAGGTAGAGATCATGTACAGATTCCTCATTTGGCGTCTTTATTGACCGTATTGAGCAGGAATTTACCGATCAGGTCTTCAAGTACCAGCGACGACTGCGTGTCGTGGATGGTCGAGCCATCCTTGAGCAGGGCTGTTTCCCCGCCCACGCTGACACCGATGTACTTCTCGCCCAGCAGACCCGCAGTGAGGATAGATGCAGTGGAGTCGGTCGGCAGATTATCTACCTTCTTGTCCAGTTGCATCGTCACTCGCCCGGTGAAGCTGTCGCGATCCAGATCGATTGCCGTGACCTTGCCGATGGTCACACCGGCCATGGTCACTTTAGCTCTGACAGTCAAACCGGCGATATTGTCGAAGTACGCGTAAAGTTTATAAGTATCGGCGGTGGGGCTGGCCGAAAGGCCGCTGACTCGCAGGGCCAGCAACAGTAAAGCCAGGATGCCAGCCAGCAAGAAAAGGCCGACACCGATTTCCACAGTGCGGTTTTGCATCAGAAATCTCCAAACATCAAGGCGGTCAAAATGAAGTCAAGGCCCAGTACTGCCAACGAGGCGTACACAACGGTCTTGGTGGTGGCGCGACTGATCCCTTCTGAAGTGGGCTCACAGTCATAGCCTTGGAATACGGCGATCCAGGTCACTACAAAGGCGAATACGATGCTCTTTATGACACCATTGAGCACGTCACCGCTGAAGGTCACGCTGTTTTGCATGTTGGCCCAGTAGGAGCCGTCATAGACGCCCAACCAGTCCACCGCCACCCACGAGCCGCCCCAGATACCGACCACGCTGAAGATCATCGCCAGCAACGGCAGGGAAATAAAGCCGGCCCACAGGCGCGGGGCAACAATGTACTTGAGCGGGTCCACGCCGATCATTTCCAGGCTGGACAACTGCTCGGTGGACTTCATGTTGCCGATTTCGGCGGTCAACGCAGAACCCGCACGCCCGGCGAACAGCAACGCAGTCACGACCGGCCCCAGCTCACGCAGCAGCGTCAGGGCAACCATCTGCCCCACTGCCTGCTCCGAACCGTAGCTGGACAGGATATTGAAGCCCTGCAACGCCAGCACCATCCCGATGAACACCCCGGAGACCACAATGATCACCAGGGACATCACGCCCACCGAATGCAGCTGCTTGATCAACAGGCCGAAGCCGCCACCAATACCACCGCGGCCGAGCAACGCGTGAAACAGGAAAATCGTCGAGCGGCCCAGCACTTCGACGATGTCGATACCGGATCGACCGAAAAGGCGAACCTTCTCGATGAGAGATGTCTTGCGCATCAGCGCTTCCCCAGAAGGTCTGAGCGGTAATCCGCTGCCGGAAAGTGAAAAGGCACGGGGCCATCGGGATCGCCGGTCATGAATTGGCGAATACGCGGGTTGTCGGCGTTCATCAGTTCTTCAGGCGTACCCTGCCCCAGCACCTGGCCATCGCCGACTACATAAAGGTAATCGGCAATGCTCGCGGTTTCTGCAAGGTCGTGGGAGACCACGATGCTGGTGATACCCAGCGCATCGTTGAGCAGACGGATCAGGCGTACCAGCACGCCCATGGCAATCGGATCCTGGCCGACGAAGGGCTCGTCGTACATGAGGATCTGCGGATCGAGGGCAATGGCACGCGCCAGGGCCACGCGGCGCTTCATGCCACCGGACAGTTCGTCGGGCATCAGGTCGATGGCACCACGAAGGCCCACGGCCTGCAGTTTCAGCAACACAATGTCACGAATCATTTCGTCGGACAGCTGGGTATGCACCCGCAACGGAAACGCCACGTTCTCGAACACATCAAGATCGGTAAACAGCGCACCGCTCTGGAACAGTACCCCCATATGCTTGCGCGCATCGAACAGATCACTGCGCGACAGCGTCGGCAGGTTCTGGCCGTTGACCCACACTTCACCGGCGCTGGGGCGCAATTGCATGCCCATCAGACGCAGCAGCGTGGTCTTGCCGCAACCGGACGGCCCCATGATGCCCGTGACCTTGCCGCGGGGAATGCGAATATCGACGTTATTGAAGATGCTGCGCGTCCCGCGCTTGAAGGTCAGTCCCTTCAGCTCGACCGCGTAGGCGTTATCGGCACTCATCTAAACTCCTTGGGATGCAGCCTCTCACTCAGACACCATGCATGCGACAAACGTTTGCAACGGTGACGCATATAGATAGTCACATGGGCTGGGCGGACCGAACTGGCGGCGAACTATATCACTGCTGGTACAGGGCGCCCAAGGCCGGAACTGCGCTAGTTCAGTTTAGGGACAGGGAAAAAACGTTGCTGGCTATGTTACTGAGGATGGATCTCAGGCATTCGTTGAATAAAGCCTGACGAACTTGCGTGAGGGAATTGATCATTACCGCTATAATCGCCGACTTTTCGTCAGGCTATACGACTTCAGACATGAGCCAATCCAGCGACCTTATTCAATCCGCGCAACGCACCATCCGCCTCGAAGTTGAAGCCGTAGAAGGCTTGCTGGCCCATATCGACGCAGATTTCGTACGCGCCTGCGAGATGATCCTGGCCAGCAAGGGCCGTGTTGTCGTGGTCGGCATGGGCAAGTCGGGCCACGTCGGCAACAAGATCGCCGCCACCCTGGCCAGCACCGGGACCACCGCATTCTTCGTGCATCCGGCCGAAGCCAGCCACGGCGACATGGGCATGATCACCAAGGATGACATCATCCTGGCGCTGTCCAACTCCGGCACCACCAACGAAATCGTGACCCTGCTGCCGCTGATCAAGCGCCTGGGCATCAAGATGATCAGCCTCACCGGCAACCCGGAATCAACCCTGGCCAAGGCCGCCGACGTGAACCTGAATGTTCACGTGGATCACGAGGCCTGCCCGCTGAACCTGGCGCCGACCTCCTCCACCACCGCCGCCCTGGTCATGGGCGACGCCCTGGCCGTGGCGCTGCTGGAAGCCCGCGGATTCACCGCTGAAGACTTCGCATTTTCCCACCCGGGTGGCGCCCTGGGCCGCCGCCTGCTGCTGAAAGTGGAAAACGTCATGCATTCGGGCGAGGAATTGCCCCACGTCCAGCGCGGCACCCTGCTGAAGGATGCGCTGATGGAGATGACCCGCAAGGGCCTGGGCATGACCGTGATCCTGGAAGCCGACGGGCGCCTGGCCGGGGTATTCACTGACGGTGACCTGCGCCGCACCCTGGACCGCACCATCGATATCCGCACCGCGACCATCGACGCCGTGATGACCCCCCATGGCAAGACTGCACGCCCTGAAATGCTGGCGGCCGAAGCTTTGAAGATCATGGAAGACCACAAGATCGGCGCGCTGGTGGTGGTCGATAGCGACGACCACCCGGTGGGCGCCCTGAACATGCACGACTTGCTGCGTGCGGGAGTGATGTAAATGACCAGCGACCTGTTGCAACGCGGCAAACACATCAAACTGGCGATTTTCGACGTTGACGGCGTGCTGACCGATGGCCGCCTGTACTTTCTCGAAGACGGCAGCGAATTCAAGACGTTCAACACCCTCGACGGCCAGGGCATCAAGATGCTGATGGCTTCGGGCGTGCAAACGGCGATTATCAGCGGCAGAAAAACCCCCGTTGTGGAACGCCGCGCACAAAACCTCGGTATTCCTCACCTGTATCAGGGCCGCGAGGATAAACTGGTGGTTCTGGACGAGCTTCTTGGCCAACTCAACCTAAGCTATGAGCAGGTCGCCTATCTGGGCGATGATCTGCCCGACTTGCCGGTCATTCGCCGAGTGGGCCTGGGCATGGCCGTCGCCAATGCGGCGACGTTTGTTCGCGAGCACGCCCATGGCGTCACCACCGCCCGTGGCGGCGAAGGTGCCGCCCGCGAGTTCTGTGAACTGATCCTGCGAGCCCAAGGCAGTCTTGAAGCGGCCCACGCCGCCTACCTATAGAGCGTTTTATGCTGAGTAAAAAGATTCGCAACTTCCTGCTATTCGGAGTCATTGCCGCGCTGTTTCTCGCGGTGGGCTACTGGAATATCAGCCCGGGGCGCTTCCTCGACCAGCCTGTTGCGCAGGTTGACGAAGGGGCTATCGACTATTACGCAACCAATGCCTACAGCGTGCAGTTCCTGCCCGACGGCAAGGTGCAGTACGAGATGACCTCGGACAAAGTCGAGCATTTGAAGGCCACCGAAGTCACCCTGCTGACCAACCCGGACCTGAACCTGTACCGCGGCACCGAGTTCCCATGGCATGTCACGAGCAAGCGTGGCGAGGTGAACCCGGACGGCACCGAGGTAGAACTGATTGACTCGGTACGCGTTGCGCGCACTGACGCCAAAAACCGTGACACCGTGATTACCAGCAGTCGCATGACCGTATTCCCACAGAAGCAATATGCGCAGACCGAGCAAGACGTTAGAATCGACGGCGCTGGCGGTGTATCGACTGGCAAGGGAATGAAAGCGTATTTGAAAGAAAGCAGGATACACCTGCTATCGAACGTAAGAGGACAGTATGAGGCTCGTTAAAACTCTCCCTATTTTGCTCGGTCTGGGCGCAGCACTGGGAAGCGTGAGCGCCTGGGCTCTGCCGAACGATAGCCAGCAACCGATCCACATCTCGGCTGACGATGCGCAGCTGGATGACAAGCAAGGCGTCGCCACCTATACCGGCGGCGTGATCATCACCCAGGGCTCGATGAAGATCACCGGCAACACGGTGACTCTGACGCGCACCCAGGCGGGCGATATCGACGTAGTGACTTCGGTGGGCAACCTGGCTTACTTCGAACAGAAGCAGTCGGCTACCGACACCGGCCCGATGAAGGGCTACGGCAAGACCATCCAGTATCACGCCCAGCAGAATCGCATCGTGCTGATCGACCAGGCCAAGGTACTCAGCCCCGATGGCAACTCCACGGAAGGCGAGAAGATCACCTATGACACCGTGAAGCAGATCGCCAACGCCGGCCGCGCCAATGGCAGCAAGGTCACCGCACCACGCCCACGCATCGACATGGTTATCCAGCCGAAGAAGAAGGCCGAGTAATGGCAACCCTGAAAGCCCAGCATCTGGCCAAGGCCTATAAAAGCCGTCAGGTCGTGCGCGACGTCAGCCTGTCGATCGACAGCGGCCAGATCGTCGGCTTGCTTGGCCCTAACGGCGCCGGCAAGACCACCTGCTTCTACATGATCGTCGGCCTGGTCCAGGCGGACCAAGGTCGCGTACTGATCGACGACCTGGATGTGAGCCACCAGCCAATGCACGGCCGCGCCCGTGCCGGTATCGGCTATCTTCCGCAGGAAGCGTCGATCTTCCGCAAGCTGTCGGTATCCGACAACATCATGGCCATCCTTGAAACCCGCAAGGAACTCGACCGTGACGGTCGCCGCAAAGAACTGGAAAGCCTGCTGCAGGAATTCCACATCAACCACATTCGCGACAACCTTGGCATGAGCCTGTCCGGTGGTGAGCGTCGTCGCGTGGAAATCGCCCGCGCCCTGGCCACTGCCCCCAAGTTCATCCTGCTGGACGAACCGTTTGCCGGCGTCGACCCCATCTCGGTCGGCGACATCAAGCAGATCATCCACCACCTCAAGGCAAAGGGCATCGGTGTACTGATCACCGACCACAACGTGCGTGAGACCCTCGATATCTGCGAAACCGCGTATATCGTCAACGATGGCCAGCTGATCGCCGAAGGCGACTCTGCCACCATCCTGGCCAACGAACTGGTCAAGGAAGTGTACCTGGGTCACGAGTTCCGCCTGTAAGGCCGCCTGCAAAAACAAGGCGGCGGCAGGTCGTTTGCCCGATGCGCGGGAGTCAATGAAAACCTCCGGATTTTTATTGTTACCGCGCTCTAGGCAAAGCCCCCGATATCAGGCATATAATTTGCTTATGTTTGGCGCTCACGCGCCCTGTCGTGGATGGCGCATTGCGCCGGCGAATAAGGTGTTAAGCCCCTGCCATGAAACCATCGCTAGTCCTGAGAATGGGCCAGCAGCTGACGATGACACCGCAGCTGCAACAGGCCATCCGCCTGCTCCAATTGTCGACCCTGGACCTGCAACAGGAAATCCAGGAGGCCCTGGAGTCCAATCCGATGCTCGAACGCCAGGAAGAAGGCGACGACTTCGATAATGCAGACCCACTGGCCGACAACATCGAGCAAAAACCCAATTCCGACGTGCAGGAACCCTCCTACCAGGAATCCGCCCCCACGGTGGATAACCTTGAGGAAGGCGATTGGAACGAACGCATTCCCAACGAACTCCCGGTGGACACCGCCTGGGAGGACGTCTACCAGACCAGCGCCAGCAGCCTGCCCAGCAATGACGATGACGAGTGGGACTTCACCACCCGTACTTCCGCCGGCGAGAGCCTGCAGAGCCATCTGCTGTGGCAATTGAACCTCGCGCCGATGTCGGACACCGATCGCCTGATCGCCGTGACCCTGATCGACTGCATCAATAACCAGGGTTATCTGGACGAGACGCTCGAAGAGATTCTCGAGGCCTTCGACCCGGAACTGGATATCGAGCTGGACGAAATCGAAGCGGTCCTGCACCGCATCCAACAGTTCGAGCCCGCCGGCATTGGTGCCCGCACCCTGAGCGAATGCCTGCTGCTGCAATTGCGCCAGCTGCCCGCCAAGACCCCTTGGCTCGCAGAGGCCCAGCGCCTGGTCACCGACTACATCGACCTGCTGGGCAGCCGCGACTACAGCCAGCTGATGCGGCGCATGAAACTCAAGGAAGACGACCTGCGCCAGGTCATCGAGCTGGTGCAAAGCCTCAACCCGCGTCCAGGCTCGCAGATCGAGTCCAGCGAAGCCGAATACGTCGTTCCCGACGTGATCGTGCGCAAGGACAACGAGCGCTGGTTGGTGGAACTGAACCAGGAATCGGTGCCGCGCCTGCGGGTCAACCCGCAATATGCCGGTTTTGTGCGCCGTGCCGATACCAGTGCCGATAACACCTTCATGCGCAACCAGTTGCAGGAAGCGCGCTGGTTCATCAAGAGCCTGCAAAGCCGCAACGAAACCCTGATGAAAGTGGCCACCCAGATCGTCGAGCACCAGCGCGGCTTCCTGGAATATGGTGACGAGGCGATGAAGCCGCTGGTCCTGCACGACATCGCAGAAGCGGTGGGCATGCACGAATCGACGATTTCCCGGGTGACCACACAAAAATTCATGCATACCCCACGGGGCATATATGAGCTGAAATACTTTTTCTCCAGCCATGTCAGCACATCCGAAGGCGGCGAATGCTCGTCCACGGCGATCCGCGCAATCATCAAAAAACTGGTTGCTGCGGAAAATCAGAAAAAGCCGTTGAGTGACAGCAAGATCGCTGGTTTACTGGAGGCACAAGGCATTCAGGTCGCCCGTCGAACCGTCGCCAAGTACCGCGAGTCCCTAGGGATCGCGCCTTCCAGCGAGCGTAAGCGTTTGATGTGACGGGCGGGCCACAGCGTTCCAGTGGCGGGTATTCCTACCCGCCGCTTTATGCACTGGCAACGAAGGAGAAGCTGTATGCAAGTCAACATCAGTGGACACCAACTGGAAGTCACCAAGCCCCTGCGCGAGTACACCGAGAGCAAGCTGAACAAGCTTGCGGGGCATTTTGACAAGATCACCAACGTGCAGGTCATCATGGAGGTCGACAAGCTCAAGCAGAAAATCGAGGCCACCCTGCACGTGCCGAATGCCAAGCTCGTTGCCAATGCGGAACATGAAGACATGTACGCGGCGATCGACTCGCTCTACGACAAGCTGGACCGCCAACTCATAAAGCATAAGGAAAAGAATCTGCACCTGATGCAAGGTACAGGTCGTTAACTCTCCCCCCATGATCCGACTTGAAACCATCCTGACCCCCGGCCGTTCCCTCGTGAACGTGCCGGGCGGCAGCAAGAAGAAAGCCCTCGAACAAATTGCCAACCTCATCAGCAGCCAAGTGCCTGAGCTGGAGATGCAAGATGTCTTTGAGGCTCTGATTGCCCGTGAAAAACTCGGTTCCACCGGTTTTGGCAACGGCATCGCCATTCCCCACTGCCGCCTCAAAGGCTGCGAGACCCCCGTCAGCGCCCTGCTGCACCTGGACGCACCTATCGATTTCGACGCGATCGACGGCGCCCCGGTAGACCTGCTGTTTGTTCTGCTGGTCCCGCAGGCCGCCACCGATGCACACCTGGAACTGCTTCGGCAGATCGCAAGCATGCTCGACCGCAAGGAAGTACGCGACAAACTGCGCAGTGCCAGTAGCAACGAGGCGCTGTACCAAGTTGTCCTGGATGAACAAAACGGGCAGTAATCATGCGTTTGATCATCGTCAGCGGCCGCTCCGGCTCGGGTAAAAGTACCGCCCTCAACGTCCTTGAGGACAACGGCTTCTATTGCATCGACAACCTGCCCGCCGGCCTGCTCCCGGAATTGGCGGAGCGGGCACTGATCCATACCGAATTGGCACAACCCCTGGTCGCCGTTTCGATTGACGCCCGCAACCTGCCGAGCCACCTCACGCGTTTTCCGGAATTGCTCGAAGAGGTGCGTGCCAAACACATTCATTGCGATGTGCTGTATCTGGACGCCGACGAAGAAACCCTGCTCAAGCGCTTCTCAGAGACCCGCCGACGTCACCCCCTCAGCAGCCCACACCGTTCTCTGGCCGAAGCCATCGAGGACGAAACCAAGCTGTTGGGGCCGATCATTGACCTCGCCGACCTCAAGATCAACACCACCAGCCTCAACCTGTACCAGTTGCGCGATGCCATCAAGCTCCGCCTGCTGAACCAGCCGGAGCCCGGCACGGCATTCCTGGTCGAGTCCTTCGGCTTCAAGCGTGGCATGCCGGTGGATGCCGACCTGGTGTTCGACGTGCGCTGCCTGCCCAATCCTTATTGGAAGCCGGAACTGCGTGACCAGTCGGGGCTGGATCAGCCTGTGGCCGATTACCTGGCCGCGCAACCGGATGTGGAGGAGATGTTCCAGGACATTTCCAGCTACCTGCTCAAGTGGTTGCCGCGCTTTGCCGCGAGCAACCGAGCCTATGTCACCATTGCCATCGGCTGCACCGGGGGCCACCACCGCTCCGTCTACCTGACCGAGCGCCTGGGCCAGGTGCTGCAACAAACCCTCAAGAACGTCCAGGTTCGCCACCGCGACCTTAGCTGAAAGGAACACCCCCGCGATGCCCGCTCTGGAAATTGAAATCATCAACAAGCTGGGCCTGCATGCCCGCGCCTCGGCCAAATTCGTCGGTATTGCCGGGCAGTTCCCTTGCCAGATCCGCGCCGGGCGTACACCTGAGAGCATGGTCGATGGCAAAAGCATCATGGCGATGATGATGTTGGCGGCCGGCAAGGGCACCAAGATTCATTTGAGCACCGAGGGCGAGCAAGAGCAGGAAGCAATGGACGCCCTGGTGGCGCTGATCAACAACTTCTTTGATGAGGGTGAGTAACCCCTACCCCCGCTGAGGCCTCATCCCAAGGCGGTATCCATCACCATCATCAAGCAGAACCCCATGCACAGCCCAAGGCTGGCGAGCTTTTCGTGACCGTTGCGGCGCGACTCCGGGATCACTTCGTGGGTGACCACCAACAACATCGCGCCAGCAGCCAGCGCCAGGCCCAACGGCAACAGCACCTCGGCCAGGGTCACCAGCCAGGCGCAAAGCACGGCGAACACCGGCTCCACCAAGCCTGACGCAGCGCCAATCAGGAATGCCCTGACCCGCGACATCCCTGCCCCGGCCAATACCAGCGCAATGACCAGACCTTCGGGCACATCCTGCAAAGCAATGCCCATGGCCAAGCTGTCGGCATCCGGCATGCCGCCGCCGGCTGAGACGCCAACGGCCATGCCTTCGGGAATGTTGTGGGCGATGATGGCAAACACGAACAGCCAGATGCGCGGTGGAATCACCGGTTTATCCGGGGTGCCCACCAACATCTCCGGACTGGCGCCGGAGACCTTGCGGTCCACCAGATATAAACCGAATGCCCCCAACATGATGCCGAAGCTGATCAGCCCACCTGCACCCCAGGGCGAAAGGCCAAGGGCTTCGGCAGCGGCAATACCCGGTACGACCAGCGAAAACGCGGTCGCCGCCAGCATTACACCAGCACCGAAGCCCAACAAGGTGTCGCTCAACGCCACGGGCATCCGCCGAATCACCAAGACCGGAACCGCCCCGAGCGCCGTGCCAAGCGCGCAAATCGCCCCGCCCTGCAAGGCGCGCATGATGCGCGGTTCAAGGTCCAGCCAGGCCAACCCGTGGGCCACCAGCAATGCAGTACCTGCCAACAGCAGCAGCGAACCAAACGCATAACGAAACATTCGCACGCTGCTGATCGCCAGTGTTTCAGTGCCCATAATCGGCCTTAGATCTTGTTATCGAAGTGAATGTCAGGCCAACGCGGCCTGATAGCGTGCGGCGACTTCCGGCCAGTTGATGACACTGTAGAACGCATTGATGTATTCAGGGCGACGGTTCTGGTAGCGCAGGTAATAGGCATGCTCCCAGACGTCCAGGCCGAGGATCGGCGTGTTGCCATTCATCAACGGGCTGTCCTGGTTGCCGCTGCTTTCCACTATCAGCGTCTTTTGCGGGGTGACGCTCAGCCAAGCCCAGCCGCTGCCGAAACGGGTCAAGGCGGCTTTGGTGAAAGCCTCCTTGAAACTGTCGAAACCGCCGAGTTGCTCTTCAACGGCTTTTCCCAACGCGCCGTCGGGCTTGCCGCCGCCTTCAGGCGACATCACCGCCCAGAACAGGGAGTGGTTGGCGTGGCCGCCGCCTTGGTTGATGACGGCCGCACGCAGTTTTTCCGGCAGTTGCTGCACGCTGGACACCAGTTTCTCTACAGGCCAGCCCGCAAATTCGGTGCCCTCGACTGCAGCATTGAGGTTATTGATGTAGGTCTGGTGGTGCTTGGTGTAGTGAATCTCCATGGTTTGCGCATCGATATGCGGTTCCAGGGCATCGTAGGCATAGGGCAAGGCAGGCAAGGTGTAGGTCATATCAATGTGCTCCGTATTGAGACGGGGTCGGCTGCACCGCAGTACCGCCCAGTAAGCGATGGGTGCGCGGGTACTCACCGTGATCGCTGATGAAATTCAACAGTTCGACGTAAGTCTTGCTGCTCTGACGCAGCGCCGCTTCCCGCAGCTGCGGGCTCAGGCGCACGTCCTGCATGGCCTGGAGCAAGCGCTGGTGAATGGCGCAGAGGTATTCGGCGCTTTCCTCGGGCTGATTCAGGCGCAGGTGCAAATCCGCCAGGTTGTGATGGGAAATGACGCAGGCCGCTACTGCTTCGTCGGCATTCGCCCAGCGCTCGAACAACACTTGAGCCAGGGCCAGGGCTTGCAGATAGGCCTCGCGAGCGTCAACCAATTCGCCCTGCATAAAGCAGCGATTGGCCCGTTCGATCGTGCGTTTCCAGTGCTCCATGGTGAGCCTCCAAAGCAGGGTCGGTGATTACACGCCGCCAGCCGTGAGTTTCTCCGGATCCAATAGGACTTCCAGTTGGCTGCGGGGCAGATCGGTGTGCTCAAGGGCCACCTCAATCACCGGACGGCCCTGCTGATAAGCTTTCTTGGCAATCTCAGCGGCCTTTTGGTAACCAATGATCGGGTTGAGTGCGGTGACCAGGATCGGGTTGCGCGACAGCGCTTCCTTGAGCTTGGCTTCGTTGACCTTGAAGCTGACGATGGCCTTGTCTGCCAGCAGACGGCTGGAATTGGCCAGCAACTCGAGGCTGCTGAGCAGGTTCTGGGCAATGATTGGCAGCATCACATTCAGCTCGAAGTTGCCGGATTGGCCTGCGACGGTGATCACAGTGTCATTGCCGATGACTTGCGCAGCCACCATGGCCGTGGCTTCCGGAATCACCGGGTTGACCTTGCCTGGCATGATCGAGGAGCCCGGCTGCAGGCCCTCCAGTTCGATTTCCCCCAGGCCCGCCAGCGGGCCGGAGTTCATCCAGCGCAGGTCATTGGCGATTTTCATCAGCGACACGGCGGTGGCTTTCAACTGGCCGGAGACGGCGACAGCAGTGTCCTGGGAGCCGATCAGCGCGAACAGGTTCTCGCCCGGCGTGAATTTCACGCCTGCCAGGCTACTGAGCTGTTGACTGAAACGCACGGCGAATTCCGGGTGCGCGTTAATCCCGGTGCCCACCGCCGTCCCGCCCTGGGCCAGAGCCTGCAAGGCCGGCAATAAATCCTGCAGGTGACCGATATTGGCCTTGAGTTGCTGGGCCCAACCATTGAGCACCTGGCTCATGCGCACGGGCATCGCGTCCATCAGGTGCGTGCGGCCGGTCTTGATGAATGGGTGAACCTCTTCGGCTTTCTGCTCGATCACCTTCACCAGGTGCAGCAGGGCCGGCAGCGTCTGCTCGTGCAGCACCAGCGCTGCACTGACGTGGATGGTGGTCGGAATGATGTCGTTGCTGCTTTGGCCGCAGTTCACATGATCATTGGGATTGACCGTTTCGCCGAGCAAGCGGCTGGCGAGCGTCGCAATCACTTCGTTGGCATTCATGTTTGAACTGGTGCCGGAACCGGTCTGGAAGATATCCACCGGGAAATGCCGCATGTAATCGCCTTCAAGCAAGCCTTGGGCGGCATCGACAATGGCTTTGCCCTGACCTTCGCTGATCTGCTTGAGGTCGACGTTGACCTTGGCGGCTGCGGCCTTGGCCAGGATCAGTGCACGAATGAACTGCGCCGGCATGCGTTGATGACTGATCGGAAAGTTGTTCACCGCGCGCTGGGTCTGCGCACCGTACAAGGCCTCGGCGGGGACTTGCAGTTCGCCCATGCTGTCGCGTTCGATACGGGTGTTACTCATCGGAAGATCCTTGCACCAGGTCAGAAACGGAAATGGAGGGAAGCAATTCGCAGGTCGCCAATTGCCAGGCAAAGGTCTGCCAGCGCTTGAGGCGGCAGGCACAGTGAGAGAGTTTTTCCAGGTCGCGCAGTGGGCGCCAGGCTTGGTCCAGACACAGGGATCGCCAATGCCAGGGCAGTGCAATATCGCTGGCGGTGTCGATCAGCAGGCGGAATGAGGTTTCAGCGATGGTCCACGGATGGGTCGCGGTGCAGCACGCCAGGTATCGGCCCTCATTGAGGTAATGTTCGATCAGGCGAGGCTCATTGGGATCCAGACCACAGCGAATCTGGCGACTCATCCAGCGCCAGCTTTCCAGGTAAGGATCCTCATGCAGGACAGAACTCATGATCCACACTCATCCGGTAATGATATTTATTATTAAATGATATTGAGAATCAAAACAAGAGCAGCACCTCAATCCCCCTGAAACACGCCCACAAAAAAGGCGCGCCCTCCGTAAGATGGCGCGCCTTTTTGTGAAGCTGTAGCGGAATTAACTGCCTGCGACGGTCATCCGCTCGATCAGCACCGAGCCTGTGCGAATATTGCTGCGCAGCTCCAGGTCATTTCCCACGGCAACGATCTGCTTGAACATATCGCGCATGTTGCCGGCGATGGTCACTTCCTGGACGGCAAACTGAATCTCACCGTTTTCCACCCAGAAGCCCGCCGCGCCACGGGAATAATCCCCAGTAACCATATTCAGGCCATGGCCCATCAATTCGGTCACCAACAGACCACGTCCCATGCGACGCAACAGCGCCGCCTGGTCTTCGTCGCCATGGGTCACGAACAGGTTATGCACGCCACCGGCGTTGGCAGTGCTTGGCAGGCCGAGTTTGCGGCCTGAGTAGGTGCCAAGTACGTAAGACACCAGCTCACCGTTTTCGACGAACGGCTTGGCATACGTCGCCAAACCGTCCCCATCGAACGCCGCACTGCCCATGGCCCGCATCAAGTGCGGACGCTCATCGATGGTCAGCCACTCGGGAAACAACGTCTGGCCGATCGCCCCTTCAAGGAACGAAGACTTGCGATACAGGTTGCCGCCGGAAATGGCACTCAGGAAACTGCCGAACAAACCGCCTGCCAGCTCCGCCGAAAACAGTACAGGCACTTCACACGTCGGCACCGGGCGCGCGCCCAGGCGGCTCGCGGCACGTTGTGCGGCACGCTGACCAATGCTGGCAGGATCTGCGAGCAATTCACCCTGACGACTTACGTCGTACCAGTAATCACGCTGCATCTGGCCATTGGCCTCGGCGATCATCACGCAGCTCAGACTATGGCGCGTGGATGCATACCCGCCGATAAACCCGTGGCTGTTGCCGTAGACGCGACAGCCCTGATGCGTGTTCAACGTGGTGCCATCAGCGTTCTTGATGCGGGTATCGGCATCGAACGCCGCCGCTTCGCAGGTCAGCGCCAGCTCGATGGCCCGCTCGGGCGTGATGTCCCAGGCATGGAACAAATCGAAATCCTTCAAGTCCTTGGCCATCAGCGCCTTATCGGCCAAGCCCGAGCTTTCATCCTCAGAGGTGTGCTGGGCAATCGCCAACGCGGCGGCAACCGTTTCGCGTATGGCCTCCGGGCCGCTGGCCGACGTACTGGCCGAACCTTTGCGCTGCCCCACATACAAGGTGATGCCAAAGCCCTGGTCACGGTTGAATTCGACGGTTTCCACTTCCCGTTGACGTACCGACGTCGACAACCCCTGCTCCAGCGACACCGCTACTTCACAGGCACTGGCCCCCTGGCGCTTGGCCTCGGCAAGGATCTGCTCGACTTGTTCCTGCAGGGCCGGTAACGCTTGCGGACCGACGCTTTGGGCTGCACTCATGGTTTTCTCCACTCAAATTCTGCTTTCGGCTAAGGCCATCGAGCGACCGGGCCGGACAAGCGGCCCCCGACTGGTTATCATGGCGGCGTTTCTTTGCGGACTGCCACCATGGTTGATTCTTACGACGACTCCCTCGATGGGGAGAAAAGCAAAACCCAGGTCAAACGTGAGCTGCATGCTCTGGTTGACCTGGGCGAGCGCCTTACAACGCTCAAGAAAGACTTGATTGCAAAACTGCCACTGACCGACGAGATGCGCCGGGCGCTTGCGGACGCACCCAAGCACACCGCGAATATCGCGCGTAAACGGCACATCATGTTTATCGGCAAGCTGATGCGCGATCAGGACACTGACGCCATTCTCGCCTTGCTTGATCAAACCGATGCCTCCACTCGCCAGTACAACGAACGTTTCCATAACCTGGAACGTTGGCGTGACCGCCTGATCTCGGGCGATGACGCGGTGCTGGAGAAATTCGTGTTGGACTACCCGGACGCGGACCGCCAGCAACTGCGCTCCCTGATCCGTCAGGCCCAGCACGAGCAGGCGCATAACAAGGCGCCGGCCACCAGCCGTAAAATCTTCAAATACATCCGTGAGCTGGACGAGACTCAACGCGGTCTGCGTTGATGCCCTTCCCCGGGTGGCGGTCTTCGCCACCCGAAGCTCCCCCCTTACGACCCCGTGCCACCCACGGTGATCGCATCAATTTTCAGCGTTGGCTGGCCGACACCTACCGGCACCGACTGCCCATCCTTCCCGCACATGCCCACACCACTGTCCAGGGCCAGGTCATTGCCGACCATCGACACCTTGCTCATGGCTTCAGGGCCATTGCCAATCAACGTTGCCCCTTTGACCGGCGCGGTAATCCTGCCGTCTTCGATCAGGTATGCCTCGCTGGTAGAGAACACGAACTTGCCGCTGGTGATATCCACCTGGCCGCCGCCGAGGTTGGCGCAGTAGATGCCACGCTTCACCGAGGCGATGATCTCCGCCGGGTCGCTTTCGCCACCGAGCATGTAGGTGTTGGTCATGCGGGGCATCGGCAGGTGCGCATAAGATTCGCGACGGCCATTACCGGTGCGCGCCACGCCCATCAGGCGGGCATTGAGCTTGTCCTGCATGTAGCCCTTGAGCACACCGTTTTCAATCAAGGTGGTGCATTCGGTCGGCGTGCCTTCATCATCGACGCTCAGCGAGCCGCGGCGACCGGCCAGGGTGCCATCATCGACAATGGTGCACAGCTTGGAGGCAACCATCTCGCCCATGCGCCCGCTGTAGGCGGAACTGCCCTTGCGGTTGAAATCGCCTTCCAGGCCATGGCCCACGGCCTCGTGCAGCAATACGCCGGACCAGCCCGAGCCCAACACCACCGGCAACGTGCCGGCCGGCGCAGGAATGGCTTCCAGGTTCACCAACGCCTGACGCAAAGCCTCACGGGCATAGCCCATGGCACGGTCGTCGGTGAGGAAGTAACGGTAGTCGGTACGCCCGCCGCCGCCGTGGCCGCCACGCTCGCGGCGGCCGTTCTGCTCGACGATCACGCTGACATTGAAACGCACCAGCGGCCGTACGTCCGCCGCCAAGCCCCCGTCGGTGGACGCCACCAGGATGCGTTCCCACACACCGGCCATGCTCACGGAGACCTGCTGGATACGCGGGTCCAGGGCGCGGGTGGCTGCATCGATACGCTTGAGCAACTCGACCTTTTCCGCGCGGCTGATCACTTCCAGGGGGTTGTCCGGCGCATACAACTGCGCCACGTCCTGGGTACTGAACGCCTGTACCGTGCCATGTTGACCGGCACGGGAGATCGAACGCGCGGCACGTGCGGCCAGGCCCAACGCCTCCAGGGTGATCGCGTTACTGTAGGCAAAACCGGTCTTTTCACCGGATTGCGCGCGGACGCCTACACCTTGGTCAAGATTGAAACTGCCTTCCTTGACGATGCCATCTTCCAGGGCCCAGGACTCGGAGATCTGCCCCTGGAAATACAGGTCGGCGGCATCGATGCCTGGCCCGGCCAGATCGCCGAGCACGGTTTGCAAGCTTTCGATGGTCACGCCACCGGGTGCCAGGAGGTGTTCACTGACTGAGGACAACAACTCGCTCATAGGTTTGGCCTTAAATTCATCGTTCTGAGGCAGGCCGCTGGGCGCCCTGCGAGAAAAAGCGCCGATGGTTGACCACCGGCATGCGCGTCCGTATCGACGCCTGTTCACTGCTATCGCGTTCGGCCAGCAACACCGCTTCGCCTTGATCCTGTTGTGCCAGCACCTGGCCCCATGGGTCGACGATCGCCGCATGACCATAGGTTTCCCGTGGCCCTGGATGCACACCGCCCTGGGCGGCGGCCAGCAGGTAACACTGGGTTTCGATGGCCCGTGCACGAATCAGCACATCCCAGTGGGCGGCACCGGTCACGGCGGTAAAGGCCGAGGGCGCGGTAATCAATTCAGCACCCGCCGCGCGCAGCTCGCTGTACAGCTCGGGGAAGCGCAAGTCGTAGCACACCGTCAGGCCCATACGGCCGACCGGCGTATCCGCCACCACCACGTTACTCCCGAAAGCATAGTCATCGGACTCCCGATAGCGACCCCGGGCGTCCGCCACGTCCACATCAAACAAATGCAGCTTGTCGTAACGGGCGACGACTTCGCCGCGATCATCGATCAGCAGCGAGCAGGCATTGGATTTGGCGTGCGGTTGATCCTTGGGCGGCAACGGCAGTGTGCCAGCCACTATCCATAAGGTGAGGTCGCGGGCGGTCTGTTTCAACCATGGCAGGATCGGACCTTCACCCAGCGCCTCGGCGCGGCCGATATCCGCCACGTCGCGGCGGCCCATGGCGGCAAAGTTTTCCGGCAGCACCGCCAGCTTCGCACCGCCGGCCGCCGCTTGTTCCAACAAGCGCCGGGCCTGGACCAGGTTGGCCAGCACATCGCTCTGACTGACCATTTGGATTACTGCAAAGGACATGGGCCGATACTCCGTAAAAGGCATGGGGCCATGCTACTCCACAGGCTCTCAGTTTGGTTTTTCAAAGGGCTTGTCGAAGGTGATTTTTGGATCCTTCCATGGGCCTTCCACCTTGTATTGCACGCTGGCGAAACGCGAAACACGGTCACCGATCAGCTTGTCGATCAGGAACAGTGCTCCACCAATCGCCGGCGCGCCCACGATCAGCGCGGCAATCGGCAGGTTGTTGGTCACCGGCAAGGTCACCAGCAACTTGGCATCGACACGGTCAGCCACCAGGTCCAGGGTGCCATTGAGCTCCAGGTTGCTCGACGGGCCGGTCATGGTGATCGGCTCGCGCGTCACGAACACGCCATTGCTGGCGACCAATTGGCCCTTGACCCGGTCATAACTCAAGCCTTTGCCCAGCAGGTCGGAGAAGTCCAGGCGCAGGCGGCGTCCGATGGAGTTGAAGTTAAGCAGGCCGAATACCCGCAGCGCCTGGGCACCACCTTCTACCTCGACAAACTGACCTTTACGGAACGTCGCATCCAGGCTGCCGGAGAAACGTTTAGGCCCGACCCAGGCCGGCGAACCAGGCCAACGCCCATCCACATCCAGGTGGAAGTCTTCGCTGGTGACCGTGGGCGCATAGCCCCAGCCTTTGAGTACGTCGGCGATGTTCTTGCCGTCCAGGCGCCCCTTGTACCAACTGCTGCTGTCACCCGGAGCCCCTTCCCATCCACCGGCGCCCTTGAGTTGCATACCCTTGAGGCCCAGGTCCAGCGTATTGAAGGCCAGGCCTTTGGCCGTTGGCCGGATCTTGAGTGACCAGGCGCCAATCAGGTCCGGCCCCTGGAACAGCTGGTCAATGGCGATATCCAACGCCGGAATATCCTTGGGATCGATACTGGCCAACGGGTCCGGTGCATTTTCATCAGCCTGTACCGTCGGGTCCACCGCCGGCAGCTTCACGTATTGCAGGTTGACCGCAATCGGCGCGCCCTTGGCATCCGGCAGGTTCACCGCCCCCTTGGCCTGCTGGCTGTCGAACTGTAAGCCCCAGGCAGCGGGCTTTCGATCCAACTGCAGGTTAACCTGATCGAACTGGGTACCCAGGCCGGTGAGCTTGCCAATCTTGAATTCGGCACCGCTGAGCAACTGCTTGGCACTGCCACCCGGGTCATTGCCAGCATACTGGTTCACCAGTTTTTTCCACGGGTCGATATCCAGCTCCGAGAGCACGCCACGGATGCGCAAGCCCTTGGCGCCTGGCAGCACGGCATCGCCATCGCCAAGGAACAACTCGCCACGGCCGTCATTGAGTTTGTCCGGCGGCGCGGCAAAGGTGAAGTTGGCCAACTCACCGTAATCAAACCAATAGCGACGCTCAGCCCCCTGCAAGGTCATGCGGAATACGCTGTCACGTCCCTGGCTGGCCGGCATGCCGAACGGCGCAGGCAAGTCTACTGCAACGCCCTTGAGGTTGGAGCTGACCATCAGTTGGCTGTCGGCACCGTCCAGGTTGAGCTGCAACTGATACGAAATATCACCGGACACCGGCAACGGCTGACTGACTTTCAACCAATCCGTCAGACGCTTGACCGTCACCTGCCCCTTGGCAGCGACACGGGTGCTGATATTGCCTGGCTTGCCATCGGCAAAGATCTGCGCGGTGATCGGCCGGTCAAATGCCTGGGCGGTAATCTTTTCGCCGCTCAAGCCCTTGGTGCTGTCGAAGCGGAAATTACCCTTGAGCTGAGTCAGGTCCAGAGGCGGTTCCGCCAATTGCAGGCGTGCCTTGTCCGTCTGGAAATCCACCACAATCCTGGGCTCGATGCCCTTGACCAGCGGAACGTCCAGATCCAGCGAGCCCTGCAGGTCTCCTTCGCCTTTCCAGCCGGCGAAGGTGGAGGCCGTACCGATTGGCGCTTCCTGGAGAATCTTCAGCCCATCGCCCAGGCCACCGGTAAAACCACCGGTAAGCAGCAGATGGCTTTCCTTGCCGGACGGCGCGTGGGGAATATTGACGTAGACGTCCTTGACCTTGGTGTCGAGCAACTGCCCCTTGCTGGCCAGGATGCGTACGCCCGTCTCTTCGACAAACACTTCGCCATTGACCTTGTTCACATGGGGCCAGCCCGGCTGGAACGCCAGTTCGGCGTCATGCACCTTGAAGAACAGGCTGATATTGCGTGCGGCGGGCAACGCATCGTGGTTCAGCGAGCCCTGGTACTGGAAGAACCCCTGGTCCACCGCGCCCTTGAGAATCGCCGTGCGCAGCCACTCATCCAACGCGGGACTCAACACGGCCGGCAGGTATTTAGGGGTAAAGCGTCCATCGCCATCGACCATACCGACCCGCAGGTCCATATAGTCCTCCTGGCTGTGGTCGAAATGCAGGCGAATCAGGAAATCGGCAGCGATCTTGCCCTCTTCCCCCAGCACCTTGATATACGGGGCGATCAGGGTGAAGCCTTGTTTATCCAGCTTCCACGTCAGGCGTGCATTGGCCTGGAGGTATTGCCAGGGCTTGGCGAAGATCGGATCGAGGTGCAGGGAAAAATCCTTGCTGTCCATGCGCAACTCGCCCTGGCCCAGGTCGCCGCTGATGCTGCCGGAAACGTTGCGTGCGGCCGGCGCACCGAAGTAGGCGTCAAACCCGACCCGTTCCAGGTTGGCGGCAAAGCTGACTTTTTGATCGGTGGTGTCTTGAGGACGGAAATCCACCAGCACATTACGCAGCAGGCCGGTGGCCTTCAGGTGCTCGACGGTCTTGGCGACACCTTCCGGCAGTGGCGCCAGGGCGTTGAGCAACGGTGTGATGGGGGTCAGGTCGATGCGATCAGCCTGCAGCTTCCAGGCTTCCAGGGCCGTGTCAGTCGCCAGGGTCTGCTGCAATTGCAGGCGCGATTCCCATCGGGTCTCGCCCAGGTTCATCGCCAGGGAATCAAACAACACCTTCAAGCCGGTATCACTGCGTTGCAGATAGGCCGTAAGTGCAAGGTTTTCGATATGGACCGGCTTGCGTTCGGCGTAGCTGCCCTTCACCTGCGGCGAGTTGAGGCGCACCACCGCACGTTGCACCGTGCCTTTACCCCAGCTCAGCCAGAATTCACCGCCGGCCTTGAACTGCGAGAGTTTCCACTGCTGGGTCAGCCTGGCGGGGATCCACTTGGCCCAGTCGCTCTGCGGCAGGCTCAGGTAGGCCTCGATTTCAGCGTCCTTCCACTGGCTCGCGCGAATGCGGCTGCGCAGGCTCAGGGCAAGGGGCTGGCCGTCGGGCAAGGTCAGGCGAGCGTCCAGGCGCTGGCGGGTGACGCCCGTGTGCAGGCTCAAGCCCACATACGTCAGGGTCAGCGGCGCCTGGTCGAACGGTTGCAGGGTGACCTGGCTGTCGAGCAGCGATACGCGCTTGACCATCTGCATGCGCTTGAGCAATTGCTCCGGGTCCAGCGGCTGATCGTCCTGCATCGGCAAGCCTTGCAGCGCCCAATGGCCGTCCTTGTCTTCCTTGGCGCTCAGTTGCAGGCCACTGACTTCCAGGTGCGCAATACGCACTTCGCGCGCCATCAGGCTGGCCCACATATCCGGCACCACTTCGACCTGATCCAGGCGCAAGGCACTGCTGCCCTCGCCGACCATTACGTCGTGGGCCAGCAACACGGGCGCAAAACCGCTCCAGCGGCCTTCAAGGCTGCCGATGTGCACAGGCATGTCCACCGCAGCCTGGGCCTTGGCTTCGATTTCCGCGCGGTATTCGGCCACCAGCGGGGTCAATTCACGCCCCAGGCTCACGTACACCGCCGCCAACACCAGCAGCAAGGCGCACAGCCCAAGGCCCCAACGGGTCAAAGCGGCAAAAAAGCGTATCAGACGCTCCATGTCAGGCGACCCTCAAGGCAGTAGTCGGACTGCAGATCAACGTCTGCGAGTCGCGTAAAAAGAAAGCGAATGGGGATCAGAGCAGCACCACGTCATATTGTTCCTGGGAATACATGGTTTCGACCTGGAAGCGAATCGTACGCCCGATAAACCCCTCCAATTCAGCCACGTTACCGGATTCTTCATCCAGCAGGCGGTCGACCACTTTCTGGTTGGCGAGCACTCTATAACCTTCGGCCTGGTAGGCCCGTGCCTCTCGGAGGATTTCCCGGAAAATCTCGTAGCAAACCGTTTCCGGAGTCTTCAACTTACCGCGGCCCTGGCAACTGCTGCAGGGCTCGCACAGCACCTGCTCCAGGCTCTCGCGGGTGCGCTTGCGGGTCATCTGCACCAGGCCCAGCTCGGTGATGCCGATGATATTGGTCTTGGCGTGATCGCGTTCCAGCTGTTTTTCGAGTGTGCGCAGCACCTGGCGCTGGTGCTCTTCATCTTCCATGTCGATGAAGTCGATGATGATGATGCCGCCCAGGTTACGCAGGCGCAGTTGACGAGCAATCGCCGTGGCCGCTTCGAGGTTGGTCTTGAAGATGGTCTCTTCAAGGTTGCGATGGCCTACGAACGCGCCGGTGTTGACGTCGATGGTGGTCATCGCTTCCGCCGGGTCCACCACCAGGTAGCCACCGGACTTGAGCGGCACCTTGCGCTCCAGGGCTTTCTGGATTTCGTCCTCGACGCCATACAGGTCGAAGATCGGCCGTTCGCCAGGATAATGCTCCAGGCGATCGGCAATTTCCGGCATCAGCTCGGCAACAAATTGCGTGGTGCGCTGGAAGGTTTCCCGCGAGTCGATGCGAATTTTCTCGATCTTGGGGCTGACCAGGTCGCGCAATGTGCGCAGGGCCAGGCCCAGGTCTTCGTAGATCACACTCGGCGCGCCGATGGTCTTGATCTGTGCGCCGATCTGGTCCCACAGGCGCCGCAGGTAGCGAATGTCCATGAGGATTTCGTCGGCACCGGCGCCCTCGGCTGCGGTGCGCAGGATAAAGCCGCCCGCTTCCTTGATGCCTTCGGCGGCCACGCAGTCGCTGACCACCTTTTTCAGGCGCTCGCGCTCGGCTTCGTCTTCAATCTTCAGGGAAATGCCGACATGGGCGGTGCGCGGCATGTAAACCAGGTAACGCGAAGGAATCGACAGCTGAGTCGTCAGCCGCGCCCCCTTGGAGCCGATGGGGTCCTTGGTGACTTGCACCACCAGGCTCTGCCCTTCATGCACCAAGGCACTGATGCTTTCCACCGCCGGCCCTTCGCGCAGGGAGATCTCCGAGGCGTGGATAAATGCCGCCCGGTCCAGGCCGATATCGACAAATGCCGCCTGCATCCCCGGCAACACCCGCACCACCTTGCCCTTGTAGATATTGCCGACGATCCCGCGTTTCTGGGTGCGCTCGACATGCACTTCTTGCAGAACACCGTTCTCTACCACCGCCACGCGCGATTCCATCGGCGTGATATTGATCAGAATCTCTTCACTCATGGCTGGGTCTCGTTCAGGCGTTTTCACAATAGTGACCGGTCGCTTAAGGCTGGGCGCTGGAGTCACGTGCTCAGCGCGCGGTAAGGTTTTGCCAACAGGGTATGCCGAATTGGGCAAGCAGTTGCGCGGTTTCGCACACCGGCAGGCCTACCACGGCGGAATAACTGCCATTGAGCCCGGCCACAAACACCGAGCCAAGCCCTTGGATAGCATAGCCGCCCGCCTTGTCCTGGGGTTCGCCGCTGTGCCAGTAGCTTGTAGCCTCCTCGACAGAAATCCCACGGAAAAGTACACGACTGCTTACACATTGGGTTTCACAGCGCTGGCCGTCAGTCAGGGCAATCGCAGTCAGAACTTCATGTTCACGCCCCGCCAGTGCCATCAACATCGCCAACGCATCGGCTTGGTCTACGGGCTTGCCGAGGATCTTGCCGTCCACGATCACTGCGGTATCGGCGCCCAGGACGCAGGCGGCCGAGCTTTGCCCGAGCGCAGCAAAACCCGCTGCGGCCTTACCGCGAGCGAGACGCTCGACGTAGGAAACAGGGGTTTCGTTTGTAAGAGGGGTTTCATCAATGGCGGCGCTGACCACGGTGAAAGGCACACCGATCTGGGTCAGCAGTTCACGCCGCCTCGGGGAGGCCGAGGCCAGATATAGCGAATTCATTGCAGACTCTCCCTGTGGGGTTCGATAACCAGGCAGAGCCTCGCAATCCATTCAATTGATTTTATAGCGACGACGTAACCCGCGCAGGCCGAAACTGATCCACGGCCACAGCAGCGCACTGACCAGGGCCGGCAATACCAGCGCCAGGGTTGGCTGGCGGTTGCCGGTCAGGGCACTGAGCCACAACTGTACCAACTGCGCCAGGCCAAAGATCACCAGGATCACCAGGCATTGCTGCCACATCGGGAACATGCGCAGGCGCTGCTGCAACGACAGCACCAGGAAGGTGATCAGGGTCAGGATCAACGCGTTCTGGCCCAGCAAGGTGCCATACAGCACATCTTCCGCCAACCCCAGGAACATCGCCGTCACCATGCCCACTTTATGCGGCAGGTTCAGCGACCAGAATGCCAGCAGCAATGCCAGCCACAGCGGACGCAGGATCTCCATGAACTGCGGCAGCGGCGAAACGCTGAGCAGCAAACCGATGGCGAATGTCAGCCAGACGATCCAGCCATTGCTCGAATGAGTACCGGCCATTATTCCTCCCTCTGCCGTGTGGTGGCCGGGGCTGCGGCTGGAGGCTTCGCAGCGGGCGTCGTAGTGGCAGGCGTGGTGGCCGGCGGTTTCGCTGCAGTCGGTTTCACCGCACGCGCGCTATGGGCCGCAGGCTTGACCGGTGTGGCCACAGGCGCAGTAGCTGTCGGAGTTGCCGCCGGTACAACGGGGGTAGTCGACTGAGGCTTGGGCACGGTCGCAGGAATGATCGGCGCAGTGCCGTTCTTCTTGTCTTCCGCTTCCTGGGCCTGGGCGGCGTCGTTGGCGCGTTCTTCCGGAGTACGGTTGTCGCTGAACACCAGCAACAGGTAGCGGCTGCGGTTCAGGGCGGCAGTGGGTACGGCACGCACAATGGCGAAGGGCTGGCCGGAATCGTGGATCACTTCCTTGACCGTTGCCACCGGATAGCCTGCTGGGAACCGCTGGCCCAGGCCGGAGCTGACCAGCAGATCGCCTTCCTTGATGTCGGCCGTATCCGCCACGTGACGCAACTCCAGGCGCTCGGGGTTACCGGTCCCGCTGGCAATCGCGCGCAAGCCGTTACGGTTGACCTGCACCGGAATGCTGTGGGTGGTGTCCGTCAGCAGCAAGACCCGCGAGGTGTAGGGCATCAGCTCGACTACCTGCCCCATCAGTCCCCGAGCATCCAGTACCGGCTGACCAAGCACCACGCCGTCGCGCTCACCCTTGTTGATAATGATGCGATGGGTAAAGGGGTTGGGGTCCATGCCGATCAACTCGGCGACTTCGACCTTCTCGTTGACCAATGCAGAAGAGTTGAGCAACTCGCGCAGCCGAACGTTCTGCTCGGTGAGGGCCGCCAGCTTTTGCATGCGCCCCTGCAACAGCAGGTTTTCGGTCTTGAGTTTTTCGTTCTCGGCAACCAGCTCGGTGCGGCTGCCAAATTGGCTGGCCACGCCCTGGTAGAGACGTTGCGGCAGGTCGGTGATCCAGTAGGTCTGCATCAACACCAGCGACATTTGGCTACGCACCGGCTTGAGCAGCGCAAAGCGGGCATCGACCACCATCAATGCGACCGAAAGCACGACCAGCACCAATAAGCGCACGCCCAATGAGGGGCCTTTGGCGAAAAGCGGTTTAATAGGCCGCTCCTCCCAGGCAAATGTTCTCTTTATTCATACGGCATCTAACCGGCCTGGATGCAGATTGAAGAAGATAAACGCCAACAGGCAGCACTGCAAAGTGCTGCCTGCGGGCGAAACATGGTGCAACCAACGGTCTTATTCGCTGGAGAGCAGGTCCATGGTGTGTTTATCCATCATTTCCAGTGCACGACCACCGCCACGGGCAACACAGGTCAGCGGGTCTTCGGCGACGATCACCGGCAGGCCGGTTTCCTGGGCCAGCAGCTTGTCGAGGTCGCGCAACAGGGCGCCACCACCGGTCAGCACCAGGCCTCGCTCGGCGATATCGGACGCCAGCTCCGGCGGCGATTGCTCCAAAGCGCTCTTCACAGCCTGAACGATGGTGGCCAGGGACTCTTGCAGAGCTTCCAGCACTTCATTGGAGTTCAGGGTGAAGGCACGTGGAACACCTTCGGCCAGGTTGCGACCGCGAACATCGACTTCGCGAACTTCGCCGCCCGGGTAAGCGGTACCGATTTCCTGCTTGATGCGCTCGGCGGTGGATTCGCCGATCAGGCTGCCGTAGTTGCGACGTACATAAGTGATGATCGCTTCGTCGAAACGGTCGCCGCCTACGCGTACGGATTCGGCATACACCACACCGTTCAGGGAGATCAGGGCGATTTCAGTGGTACCACCACCGATATCCACCACCATCGAACCGCGCGCTTCTTCAACCGGCAGGCCGGCACCGATCGCAGCAGCCATCGGCTCTTCGATCAGGAACACTTCGCGGGCACCGGCGCCAAGCGCCGATTCACGGATGGCACGACGCTCCACCTGGGTGGATTTGCACGGAACGCAGATCAGCACACGAGGGCTGGGCTGCAGGAAACTGTTTTCGTGAACCTTGTTGATGAAGTACTGCAGCATCTTTTCGCAGACGCTGAAGTCGGCGATCACGCCGTCTTTCATCGGACGAATGGCAGCAATATTGCCTGGTGTTCGGCCGAGCATGCGCTTGGCCTCGGTGCCGACGGCAACGACACTTTTCTGATTACCATGGGTCCGAATGGCCACAACCGATGGTTCATTCAGGACGATACCGCGCTCGCGCACGTAAATAAGGGTGTTGGCAGTGCCCAGGTCAATGGAAAGATCGCTGGAAAACATGCCACGCAGTTTCTTGAACATGGGGAAAGGACCCTAGGCAACGCGTGGGTAAAAAAGTGCGGCAAACTCTAACAACGACAGGGATTTTGGGCAAGGCGCCAATGTGCTAAATTGGCCGACTTTCTGTGCACCAACCCCCACAATCGCGGCCGTAAGACCGTAGAAATGCGGTAGTGTTCCGACAATCTAACACACGGACAGCCTCCGTTCTGTTTTCCACTGGAGATTCCCATGGCGCTTGAACGCTCCGACGTGGAAAAAATCGCTCATCTGGCCTCGCTTGGCCTGAATGAAGCCGATCTTCCACAGACCACCGCAGCCCTGAACAGCATTCTCGGGCTGGTTGACCAAATGCAGGCCGTGAATACCGACGGCATCGAGCCCCTGGCTCACCCGCTGGAAGCCAGCCAGCGCCTGCGCGCAGACGTCGTGACCGAGCGCAATAATCGCGAGGCCTACCAGTCCATCGCGCCAGCGGTCGAAAACGGCCTGTACCTGGTTCCGAAAGTCATCGACTAAAGGGAAAGAGCCTTTCATGCATCACATGACTCTGGCCGAGATCGCCCGCGGTCTCGCCGACAAAAAGTTTTCCTCCGAAGAGCTGACCAAGACCCTGCTTGCGCGCATCGCCGAGCTGGATCCCAAGGTCAACAGCTTCATCAGCCTCACCGAAGAGCTGGCCCTGAGCCAGGCCAAGGCCGCGGATGTACGCCGCGCCAACGGTGAAAACGGTGCCCTGCTGGGCGCACCTATCGCCCACAAGGACCTGTTCTGCACCCAGGGCGTGCGCACCAGCTGCGGCTCGAAGATGCTCGACAACTTCAAGGCGCCCTACGACGCCACCGTGGTCGCCAAGCTGGCCGCTGCCGGGGCCGTGACCCTGGGCAAGACCAACATGGACGAATTCGCCATGGGGTCGGCCAACGAGTCGAGCTACTACGGCGCGGTGAAGAACCCATGGAACCTGGAACACGTGCCCGGCGGTTCATCCGGTGGTTCGGCTGCGGCCGTTGCCGCGCGCTTCCTGCCGGCCGCCACGGCCACCGACACCGGCGGCTCGATCCGCCAGCCGGCGGCCTTCACCAACCTCACCGGCCTGAAGCCGACCTACGGTCGCGTTTCCCGCTGGGGCATGATCGCCTACGCCTCCAGCCTCGATCAGGGCGGGCCCCTGGCCCGCACGGCCGAAGACTGCGCGATTTTGTTACAAGGCATGGCAGGCTTCGACACGCAGGACTCCACCAGCATCGATGAACCGGTGCCGGACTACAGCGCCAGCCTCAACACTTCGCTCAAGGGCCTGCGCATCGGCGTGCCGAAGGAATACTTCAGCGCCGGTCTCGACCCGCGCATTGCCGAATTGGTGCACAACAGCGTCAAGGAGCTGGAAAAGCTCGGCGCGGTGATCAAGGAAATCAGCCTGCCGAACAACCAGCATGCGATTCCTGCCTACTACGTGATCGCGCCGGCAGAAGCCTCTTCCAACCTGTCGCGTTTCGACGGCGTGCGCTTCGGCTACCGCTGCGAGAACCCGAAGGACCTGACCGACCTGTACAAACGCTCCCGTGGCGAAGGCTTCGGCGCCGAAGTGCAACGCCGGATCATGGTCGGTGCCTACGCCCTGTCCGCCGGCTATTACGACGCGTACTACCTCAAGGCGCAAAAGATCCGTCGCCTGATCAAGAACGACTTCATGGCTGCCTTTGAAGAAGTCGACGTGATCCTCGGCCCAACCACGCCGAACCCGGCCTGGAAGATCGGCGCCAAGACCGGCGACCCGATTGCCGAGTACCTGGAAGACCTCTACACCATCACCGCCAACCTCGCGGGCCTGCCGGGCTTGTCCATGCCTGCCGGTTTCGTCGATGGCCTGCCGGTGGGCGTGCAATTGCTCGCCCCGTATTTCCAGGAAGGCCGCCTGCTCAATGTGGCGCACCAGTACCAGTTGAACACCGACTGGCACACTCGCACCCCTACCGGCTTCTGAGGAGAACACTATGCAATGGGAAGTTGTGATCGGGCTGGAGATTCATACCCAGCTCGCCACCCAATCGAAGATTTTCTCCGGTAGCGCCACCACGTTCGGCTCCGAGCCCAACACCCAGGCCAGCCTGGTAGACCTGGGCATGCCCGGCGTACTGCCGGTGCTGAACCAGGAAGCCGTGCGCATGGCGGTGATGTTCGGCCTGGCGATTGACGCCGAGATCGGCCAGCACAACGTGTTCGCGCGCAAGAACTACTTCTACCCGGACCTGCCCAAGGGCTACCAGATCAGCCAGATGGAATTGCCGATCGTCGGCAAGGGCTACCTGGACATCCCGCTGGAAGACGGCACCATCAAGCGTGTCGGCGTCACCCGTGCGCACCTGGAAGAAGACGCCGGCAAGAGCCTGCACGAAGAGTTCAACGGTGCCACCGGTATCGACCTGAACCGTGCCGGCACCCCGCTGCTGGAGATCGTGTCCGAGCCGGACATGCGCAGTGCCAAGGAAGCCGTGGCCTACGTCAAGACTATCCACGCGCTGGTGCGTTACCTGGGCATCTGTGACGGCAACATGGCCGAAGGCTCGCTGCGTTGCGACTGCAACGTGTCGGTGCGGCCAAAAGGCCAGGCCGAGTACGGCACTCGCTGCGAGATCAAGAACGTCAACTCGTTCCGCTTTATCGAGAAGGCGATCAACACCGAAGTACGGCGCCAGATCGAATTGATCGAGGACGGCGGCAAGGTGATCCAGCAAACGCGCCTGTACGACCCGAACAAAGACGAAACCCGCGCCATGCGCAGTAAAGAGGAAGCCAACGACTACCGTTACTTCCCCGATCCGGACCTGTTGCCGGTGGTGCTTGAGGATTCGTTCCTCAATGACATCCGCGCCACCCTGCCGGAATTGCCACCGCAAAAACGCGAGCGCTTCCAGGCGCAGTTCGGCCTGTCGGTCTACGATGCCAGCGTGCTGGCTTCGAGCCGTGAGCAAGCCGACTACTTCGAAAAGGTCGTGAGCATTGCCGGTGACGCCAAGCTGGCGGCCAACTGGGTGATGGTCGAGCTGGGCAGCCTGTTGAACAAACAGGGCCTGGAGATCGACGAAGCGCCGGTGTCGGCCGAGCAATTGGGCGGCATGCTGCTGCGCATCAAGGACAACACCATCTCCGGCAAAATCGCCAAGACCGTGTTCGAAGCCATGGCCAGCGGTGAAGGCAGCGCCGACGAGATCATCGAGAAACGCGGCCTCAAGCAAGTCACCGACAGCGGCGCCATCTCGGCAGTGCTGGATGAAATGCTGGCGGCCAATGCCGAGCAGGTCGAACAGTACCGTGCGGCAGACGAAGCCAAGCGCGGCAAGATGTTCGGTTTCTTTGTCGGCCAGGCGATGAAAGCCTCCAAAGGCAAGGCCAACCCGCAACAGGTGAACGAACTGCTCAAAAGCAAGCTCGAAGGCTGATTGCGATGAATGGTCCGGGCGAGACTTCATGCCTGACTCGGACTCCCTGTGGGAGGGGGCTTGCCCCCGATAGCAGAGTGTCAGTCACTGCTGTTTTGACTGAATCAGCGCTATCGGGGGCAAGCCCCCTCCCACATTTGTGATGGGGGCACCTTGATAATGAAGCGTCTATTAGGCCTATGGGCTCTATTCTCACTGCTGGCCGGCTGCGCCAGCGGCCTCATCGACCCCAACGGCTACGACGAAACCGGCACCGCCTCTTATTACGGCGCCAGGCACCATGGCAAAAAAACTGCCAGCGGTGAACCCTTCAACCAGAACGCCCTGACCGCCGCCCACCGGCGACTGCCCTTCGGCACCCAGGTCAAGGTCACCAATCTCGACAACGACAAATCCGTCGTGGTCCGCATCAACGATCGCGGCCCGCATACCCGTGGGCGCTTGATCGATCTATCACGCAAGGCGGCCGAGCAACTGGGTATGCTGAGCAGCGGCACCGCGCGGGTTCGCGTGCAAGCCCTGAGCAATTGAAGACGGAGCCCTGGCCATTTTCGGATTAACCGCCCTCTCGCCCTGGAGCCTGCTCGAACTGGTCAGCGGCCTGGTGCTGCTGATCCTCGGCGCCGAAATCCTGGTGCGCGCCGCCGTGCGCCTGGCCGCCAGCCTCAAGGTGCGGCCGCTGATCATCGGCCTTACGGTCGTCGCCTTCGGCAGCAGCGCGCCCCAGATGACCGTCAGCCTGCAGGCCACCCTGGCCGGCAATACCGACATTGCCGTGGGCAGCGTGATCGGCAGCAGCATCTTCAACATCCTCGTGACCCTGGGCCTGTCGGCGCTGATCATCCCCCTGCGCGTCTCGCGGCAGCTGGTGCGCGTGGATATTCCGGTGATGATCCTCGCCGGGCTGCTGGTGTTTACCCTGGCGGCCAATGAAGAACTGACGCCGATCGATGGCCTGCTGCTGCTGATTGCCCTGCTGGCCTACCTCGGCGTGCTGCATTACCAGACCCGCCATTCGCGCCGCCCGCGCACCCTGGATACCGTCGCCCGGGCGCCCTGGCTGAGCAGTGTGCTGCAGATGCTGGGCGGGCTGTTGATCCTGGTGCTGGCCGGGCACTTGCTGCTCGGCGCGGCGGTGGATGTGGCGGCGGACCTGGGCCTGTCGGAGCGCATCATCGGCCTCACGCTGATCGGCGTCGGCACGTCGCTGCCCTGCCTGGCCACCTCACTGATTGCCGCCCTGCGCGGCCAGCGGGAAATTGCCGTGGGCAACGTGATCGGCAGCAACCTGTTCAACCTGCTGGGCGTATTGGGGCTGACCGCGCTGCTCGCGCCTTCGCCGCTGTCGGTGTCGCCCAACGCCCTGGACTTCGACCTGCCGGTGATGCTCGGCGTGGTGGTGCTGTGCCTGCCGGTGTTTTATACCGGTTACCGCGTCACCCGCGCCGAAGGCCTGGTGCTGCTGGGCCTGTACCTGGCGTATGGGCTGCACGTCATGTCGTTCACCACCGGCATGCCCCTGGCCAACAAGCTTGAACAACTGATGCTGTATTACGTCCTGCCAGCGCTGATGGCTTTCCTGTTGTTCAGCACGCTGCGAGCCTGGCGCCGCCAACACAAGAGGGAATCGCAATGACCGATCAGAAAAAGCCCGGGGTTGAAATGCGTCGCCAGGTGATGGGCGATGTGTTCGTCGACCGCGCCCTGGGCAACGCCACCGAATTCACCCAGCCGCTGCAGGACTTCGTCAACGAACATGCCTGGGGCAGCGTGTGGAGCCGCGAAGGCTTGCCGCTGAAGACGCGCAGCCTGATTACCCTGGCCGCCCTCACCGCGCTCAAGTGCCCCCAGGAGCTCAAGGGCCACGTGCGTGGCGCATTGAACAACGGCTGTACTGTGGAGGAAATTCGCGAAGCGCTGCTGCATTGCGCGGTGTATGCAGGCGTACCGGCGGCGATCGATGCGTTTCGGGCGGCGCAGGAAGTCATCGACACCTATCAGAAAGAAGGCTAGATCCAGCCACCCGCCTGCAACACGAAAATCCCGATATTCGTGGTCACTGCCGCCATCAGCGTGGTGATCACGATAATCGCCGCCGCCAGTTCATGATTGCCCTCGGCCGCCCTGGCCATCACGAAGCTCGCCGCAGCGGTCGGCGCACCGAAGTACAGGAACAGGATCCCCAACTCCGGCCCGCGAAAGCCCAGCAGCCACGCGCCCAGGGTCGCGACCACCGGCAGCCAGACCATCTTCATCAAGCTCGCGCTCAGCGCCATATTGCCACTCTTGCGCAACGCCGCCAGGGACAAGGTGCCACCAATGCAGATCAATGCCAGCGGCAAGGTGGTGTCCGCCAGGTACTGCATGGATTTTTCCAGCCAGCCCGGCAGGCCAATCTGAAAATACGCGAACGGCGCCGCCACGATGACGCTGATGATCAGCGGGTTGGCCACCACACTTTTGCAGATGCTCCACGGGTCGGACTTGATCACCGGGCTGTACACCGCCAGCACAATGGTCGACAGGGTGTTGTAGAACAGGATCACCAGCGCCGCGAGGATCGCGCCGAGGGAAATGCCGTAGTCGCCATACATGCTGGCCGCCAGAGCCAGGCCGATCACCCCGTTGTTGCCGCGAAACGCGCCCTGGGTGTAGATGCCCCGGTCTTCACGCTTGCAGCGAAAAATCGCCCAGCCCCAGGCCAGGGCAAAGCTCAGCAGCGTGGCGACGGCAAAATAGATCAGCAACCCCGGCTTGAGCGCCGAGTGCAGGTCGGCGTGGAGGATGCCGAGGAACAGCAGCGCCGGCATGGTGACGTTGAACACCAGGGACGAAGCCGTGTGGATAAAGTTGTCGTTGATCCAGTTGATGCGCTTGAGCAGCACACCCAGGAACAGCATGGCGAATACCGGCGCAGTGATGGTGAGGGTGGTGAGGAAAATTGCCAGCATGCCGGGGAGAACCTTGGTGAACGTCGTCAGGTGGCTAATGATAAGCCATACAGCCCAACGGCGTCTGATAGACCGCTATCGGGGGCAAGCCCCCTCCCACAGTTTGAATTGTGACGACCTTCAAGTGTGGGAGGGGGCTTGCCCCCGATGGCAGGCAACGCGGTCTCAGGTAATCGGCGCCGGGTTGAACAAGGTGATGTCGTTATGCAGCTTGTGATGTTCCGCCCAGGTCTGCTTCTTCCCGCTGGCCACGTCCAGGTAGAAGTGGAACAACTCCCAGCCCAATTCCTCGATGGTCGCGCGCCCGGTGGCAATGCGCCCGGCGTCGATATCGATGAGGTCCGGCCAGCGCTGCGCCAGCTCCGTACGTGTCGAGACCTTCACCACCGGCGCCATCGCCAGCCCGTAAGGGGTGCCACGCCCGGTGGTGAACACATGCAGGTTCATCCCCGCCGCCAATTGCAGGGTGCCGCAGACAAAGTCACTGGCCGGCGTGGCGCAAAAGATCAGGCCCTTGCTTTTGAAGCGCTCGCCAGGGCCCAGCACGCCGTTGATCGCGCTGCTGCCGGACTTGACGATGGAGCCCAGGGACTTCTCGACAATGTTCGACAGCCCGCCCTTCTTGTTGCCTGGCGTGGTATTGGCACTGCGATCCGCTTCACCCTTGGCCAGGTAACGGTCGTACCAGTCCATTTCCCTGACCAACTCTTCGGCAACTTCCTTCGTCTCTGCGCGCGAAGTCAGCAGGTAAATGGCATCCCGCACTTCGGTGACTTCGGAAAACATCACCGTCGCCCCGGCCCGCAGCAACAGATCCGAGGCATAGCCCAGTGCCGGGTTGGCGGTGATACCGGAAAACGCATCACTGCCGCCGCACTGCATGCCCAGGATCAACTCGGACGCCGGCACGGTTTCCCGGCGACGCTGGTCGAGCTTCTTCAGGCGCACTTCGGCCAGTTCCATGATCTGTTCGATCATTTCGGTAAAGCCGTGGCTGGAATCCTGCAACCGATACAGCCACGGCTCGCTGAGGTCGACGGAGCTGTCGTTATCGTGCATCACCTGCCCGGCCTGCAATTTCTCGCAGCCCAGGCTGATCACCAGGGCTTCGCCGCCCAGGTTCGGGTTGCGCGCCAGGTTACGCACGGTACGGATCGGGATGTAGGCATCCGTCGCGGTGATCGCCACCCCGCAGCCGTAGCTGTGGGTCAGAGCCACCACGTCATCGACGTGCGGGTACTTGGGCAGCAATTCGTCCTTGATGCGCTTGACCGCATGGTCCAGCACGCCCGTCACGCACTGCACCGTGGTGGTGATGCCGAGGATATTGCGCGTGCCCACGGTACCGTCGGCGTTGCGATAGCCCTCGAAGGTAAACCCCTCCAACGGTGCCTGGGTTTCAGGCACCTCGGTGGACAGCGGCAAGCTGTCCAGCGGTGGCGCGGTGGGCATGCGCAGTTGATCTTCCTGGACCCAACTGCCGCGCGGAATCGGCGCCAGGGCGTAACCGATGGTCTGTCCGTAGCGAATAATCTGACCGCCTTCGGGGATGTCTTCCAGGGTCACTTTGTGGCTCTGGGGGATGAAATCCACGGTCACCAGGCCGTCCGGGAACTCGGTCCCGGCCGGTACGCCCTGGTCGTTGACCACGATCACTACGTTGTCGCGCTCGTGCAGGCGGATGGAGCGCGGCGAGTCGGCATGTTCAATCAACTGCATCACGGGGCCTCTCAGGAATGCGCTTCGGTTAGGTTGGTCAACTCAGGCCCCTTGCTTGGCGGCTCTTTGAGTACTACACGCTTGATCGGGCCGACGATGACCAGATAGCTGAACACCGCCACCAGCGCGTTGGCGCCGACAAACACCAAGGCCCACTTGAACGAGCCGGTGGTGCTGATGATGTAGCCGATGACAATCGGCGTGGTGATCGACGCGAGGTTACCGAAGGTGTTGAACAGGCCGCCACTGAGACCGGCGATTTGTTTCGGCGAGGTGTCGGACACGACCGCCCAGCCCAGTGCGCCGACGCCCTTGCCGAAGAAGGCCAAGGCCATGAAGCCCACCACCATCCACTCAACGTCAACGTAGTTACACGCGATGATGCTGCTGGAGACCAGCAGGCCGGCAATGATCGGCGCCTTGCGGGCGAACGTCAGCGAATGGCCTTTGCGCAGCAGATAGTCGGAAATCACCCCGCCCAGCACGCCACCGATAAACCCGCAGATCGCCGGCAACGAGGCGATGAAACCGGCCTTGAGGATGGTCATGCCGCGGTCCTGCACCAGGTAAACCGGGAACCAGGTCAGGAAGAAGTAGGTGATACCGTTGATGCAGTACTGGCCCAGGTACACGCCAAGCATCATGCGGTTGGTCAGCAACTGACGGATGTAATCCCACTTCGGACCGTCGGTTTTCTTACCCTTGCCCTTGTCCTGGTCCATATCGACCATCGCGCCATTGGCGGCGATGTGATTGAGCTCGGCTTCGTTGATCATCGGGTGCTGGCGCGGGCTGTGGATAACTTTCAGCCAGATCAGCGAGAACACGATGCCGATCACGCCCATCACGATAAACACGTGCTGCCAGCCGAAGCGGTAGACGATCCAGCCCATCAACGGCGCGAACAACACCGTGGCGAAGTACTGCGCCGAGTTGAAGATCGCCGAGGCCGTACCACGCTCGGCGGTCGGGAACCAGGCGGCAACAATGCGCGCGTTGCCCGGGAAGGACGGCGCCTCAGCCAGGCCCACCATGAAGCGCAGCATGAACAGCGCAACCACTGCGGTGGAGACACCGAACTCACCGACGTAGCCTTGCAGCACGGTGAACAGTGACCAGGTGAAGATGCTCAGGGCGTAGACTTTTTTCGAGCCGAATCGGTCCAGCAGCCAGCCACCGGGGATTTGCCCGGCCACGTAGGCCCAACCGAATGCGGAGAAGATATAACCGAGGGTGACCGCGTCGATGCCGAGGTCTTTTTGCAGGCTGGAGCCCGCGATTGCAATGGTGGCCCGGTCGGCGTAGTTGATCGTGGTCACCAGGAACAGCATGAGCAGGATCAAATAGCGGACATGGGTCGGCTTGGTCGCTTGCATGTAGAAGTACTCCCACTAATTATTTTTTTTGCGGGTAATGGTTTTCTGTTTTTGTCGTGGGGACCGGCAGGCCTCCGGCCCCCACTGGGTGTTGCGTATTACGAACCGATGTAGCTGGTTTTCACCACGGTGTAGAACTCCTGCGCATAGCGACCTTGCTCCCGCGAGCCATAGGACGAGCCTTTACGGCCACCGAATGGAACGTGGTAATCCACGCCTGCGGTCGGCAGGTTGACCATCACCATCCCCGCCTGGGAGTGGCGCTTGAAGTGGTTGGCGTACTTCAACGAGGTGGTGGCAATGCCCGCCGACAAACCGAACTCGGTGTCGTTGGCCATGGCCAGCGCCGCCTCGTAGTCCGCCACGCGCACGACGTTGGCGACCGGGCCGAAGATCTCTTCACGGCTGATGCGCATGGCGGCTTCGCTGTCGGCAAACAGCGTCGGCGCCAGGTAGTAGCCTTCGGTGTCGCAGGTCACCAGGCCGCCACCGCTCACCAGCCGCGCGCCTTCGCTTTGGCCGATGTCGATGTACTTCATGTCCTGGTCCAGTTGGGCCTGGGAAACCACCGGGCCGATGTCGGTGCCGCTTTTGAGCGCGTGGCCGACCTTGATCGACTTCATGCGCTCGGCCATGGCCGCGACGAACTGGTCGTGAATACCGGCGGTGACAATCAGTCGACTGGACGCCGTGCAACGCTGGCCGGTGGAGTAGAACGCGCTCTGTACCGACAACTCGACGGCCTGCTTGAGGTCAGCGTCGTCAAGAATGATCTGCGGGTTCTTGCCGCCCATTTCCAACTGCACTTTGGCTTGGCGCGATACACAGCTGACAGCGATCTGGCGACCCACACCGACGGAACCGGTGAAGCTGATGCCGTCGACTTTCGGGCTGTTGACCAGCACATCGCCCACCACACGGCCGCTGCCCATTACCAGGTTGAACACACCGGCAGGGAAACCGGCGCGGGAGATGATCTCCGCCAGGGCCCAGGCGCAGCCCGGTACCAGTTCAGCCGGCTTGATCACCACGCAGTTGCCGTAGGCCAGGGCCGGGGCGATTTTCCAGGCGGGAATGGCGATCGGAAAGTTCCACGGGGTGATCAGGCCGACCACGCCAAGGGCTTCACGGGTGACTTCCACGTTGACGCCCGGGCGTACCGACGGCACGTAGTCGCCGGACAACCGCAGGCATTCACCGGCGAAGAACTTGAAGATGTTACCGGCGCGGGTCACTTCGCCGATGGCTTCCGGCAGGGTCTTGCCTTCTTCACGGGCCAACAGGGTGCCGAGTTCTTCGCGACGGGCGAGGATTTCGCTGCCGACTTTATCCAGGGCATCGTGGCGAGCCTGGATCCCGGAAGTGGACCAGGCCGGGAATGCGGCGCGGGCGGCGTCGATGGCGGCGTTGACCTGGGTGACGTCGGCCTTGGCGTATTCACCAATGACATCGGACAACTCCGACGGGTTGAGGTTGACGCAGTAGTCGGCGCCGGCAACCCATTCACCGTTGATGTAGTTCTCAAAACGCTTTACTTGGGACACGAATCTTCTCCTGACGCAAAAGGCCGCTGATTGCTCAGCGGCCTTGTGGATAATTTATTGCGGACCTTGCTTGTCGATCAGCGCGGCCAGGGCTTCGTATTCTTCCGGCAGCAGATCGGTCAGCGGCGTGCGCACAGGGCCTGCGTCATAGCCGACGATTTTTGCACCCGCCTTGACGATGCTCACGGCATAACCGGCCTTGCGGTTACGGATGTCCAGGTACGGCAGGAAGAAGTCGTCGATGATCTTGGCGACGGTAGCGTGATCGTCCTTGGCAATGGCGTGGTAGAAATCCATCGCGGTCTTCGGGATGAAGTTGAACACCGCCGAGGAGTACACCGGTACGCCCAGGGCCTTGTAGGCAGCAGCGTAGACCTCTGCGGTCGGCAGGCCGCCGAGGTAGCTGAAACGATCGCCCAGACGGCGGCGGATCGACACCATCAACTCGATGTCACCCAGGCCATCCTTGTAGCCGATCAGGTTCGGGCAGCGCTCGGCCAGACGTTCCAGCAGCGGAGCGGTCAGGCGGCACACGTTGCGGTTGTAGACCACCACACCGATCTTGACCGATTTGCACACGGCTTCAACGTGGGCGGCAACGCCGTCCTGGCTGGCTTCGGTGAGGTAGTGCGGCAGCAGCAGCAGGCCTTTGGCGCCCAGGCGCTCGGCTTCTTGCGCGTACTCGATAGCCTGGCGGGTCGAACCACCGACACCGGCGAGGATCGGCACGCTGGTGGCGCAGGTATCAACGGCGGTCTTGATCACTTGGGAATATTCGCTGGCGGCGAGGGAGAAAAACTCACCGGTGCCGCCCGCGGCGAACAAAGCAGTGGCGCCGTAGGGGGCCAGCCATTCCAGGCGCTTGATGTAGCCCGCCTGGTGGAAGTCACCCTGGGCGTTGAAATCGGTCACCGGGAAAGACAGCAGACCGTGGGAGAGGATGGACTTCAGTTCTTGTGGATTCATTATTCGAACACCCTGGGCGAAGACTTTCTATTGAAAGGTTGTTGGTTTTGTTGATGTCGTACGTCATCGTACAACTATAAATAATTTCGTCAACTGCAATTCATCGGCGTTGTGCACTTGAGGGAGTTGGAAGGCTTGGGCAGCGGTGTTCTTGACGTAGGAAATTATTCCTCTATGCTCGGCATAACTGTATATACATACAGCAATCAAGGAAGATTCCTCCGACATAGCAAGGAGCTAACATGTCAGGTCCTGAACTCGCAGCACCCGCAAAAAAACCGCCTACCCTGCGCTTCGAAGGCGGAGAACACACCGCCATCGGCGACGATACGCTGTTGCGCTTCAGCAAGGACGCCCCGGCAATCCCCGCGCGGCAAGTCGAACTGCACCTGCCCAACGGGCTGGCACTCACCTACGGCCAAGTGATCGCCCTGGGCGGTGACTTTTATGGTATCCCCGGCCAGCCCATCAACGAGGGCATCTCACCTGCCGATCGTATGCAACGTTTCAGCGCCGCGTTCAACTCACTGGCCGTGCTGCCAGCCTCGCGGGACGAAGCGCCGAAGATCCTGGCGGTGATGCAAAAAGAGATCAACGCGGTCAACCAGGCGATCAAGGACGGCAAGCAAGCCCATGAAGCCTATGATGCCCTGGGTGATACGTTGTCCGAGGAATGGAACCGCATCACCGGTGGCGGCAGCGCGGTGTCGGCACTGATTCCACTGGGGCGTTACCTGAAACTGGCGGCGGACAACGCCGACCACTTCGGCGAATGGGCGCTGGCGGCCTACCTGGCGGGGCATACAGCCGCTTTGCAACAGGCTGTAGTAGCCCACCAGACCGGGACCGATCAGGCATTGGAACTGGCCTACGCCATGAACGGCTTTGCCGATCACTTCTTGACCGATCTATTTTCTGCCGGCCACCTGCGCGTGCCGCGCAAACAGCTGGCGGCGGTCGTCACACCGGGCGAACTGGGCTCGCTGATTAGCCGCTTCATGCACGATGAAGACAGCAAGTTCGGGCTCAAGGTGCGCAATGCGCTGGGGGATGAGTGGCACGCCTATGGGGATAAACGCTACTTCGACACTGTCGACGCGGCTAATCGGGTACAGGTCAAACGCGCCGTGCAGGCTTCGGCCGATGAGATCTTCGAGACCTTTATCAGCGGGATGGCGCCCTCCGCGGCTGCCTTCAAGTCGCCACTGTATGTGCCGGATCTGAATGCCGCGCAGAACCCGGCGAATAACTTTTCGCCGCTGTTCAAGATGGAGGGAGACAAAGTGCTGCGTCGCAAGGAGGTCAATGACCTCAACGACAAGCACTGGACCAATGATTGGTGGGGGTGGAGTACGTATTTGTTGCTCAAGGATTACAAGCCGAATACGCCGGCTTGAGCGGTACCGCCTGTCGATACTGTGAGTTCTAACAGTTATGTACCGTTCATCAAGGGCGGATAACACACCTCAGGGGCTTAGAAATTGGCTCCTGAGGCGATTTGTTGCAGCACTCCTGATGCCTGAAGCGTAAGGCCACCGCACCATAGGCCGACAAGGGAACGGGCCCCAGGAAAATCAATGCGACTGAACATCAAGGACCATAACGTTGCGCCAGCTCCGGTCTGTGCTTGATTTTTGCTTCTTTTACTAAGGTTGATGAGAGAGGTGCGTCATGAAAACCACTGATGAAATTTTCGGCCTACTGGCCTCCAGTTTCGAAGCCCATCGGGACAATAAAGATCAAGACTTTGATCCCGATATGCCTTTGGCCGAGCTGATTGCTGACGAGAACGAAAGGCGTCGTGTGATTGACACGTCCGTGAAGGAGCTTCAGTTGAACCTTCCTGATGACGTGGCGAAGAAAGCGACACTGGACTCGTTAGCGTCCTACATCCAATCAATGCAAACGTCATAGAAAACGCTGAACGGCACATAAGCCACCTGCTGACGATCAGCCTGCCCTTTCAGCCTCTTCATGAGCATGGCGCAGCCGCTCACGGCTATTGGTCAGGTGCAAGCGCATTGCAGCCCGCGCCGCATCCGAATCCTGGCGGGCAATCGCCTCATAAATCTCTTCATGTTCGCGGCTCAGGCGCCCCATGTAGTGCTGGTGGTCATCATGGGCCAGGCGTGCCGAGTTCAGCCGCGTACGCGGGATGATGCTGGTGCCCAGGTGGGTCATGATGTCGGTGAAGTAGCGGTTGCCGGTGGACAACGCAATTTCCAGGTGGAATGCGAAGTCCGAGGCCACCGCATCACCGGCGTGCGCCGCGCTTTCATTCAGGGCATCGAGGGCCGCGCGCATAGCGGCCAGCTGTTCATCGCTACGGCGCAGTGCGGCGAGCCCGGCGGATTCCACTTCCAGGCTGATACGCAGTTCGAGAATCGCCAGCACGTCACGCAAAGTGACTACCGTAGCCGGATCGATGCGAAAGCCGCTCGGGCTCGGCGTGTCGAGCACAAAGGTGCCGATACCATGGCGGGTTTCCACCTGTCCCGCCGCCTGCAAGCGGGAGATGGCTTCGCGGACCACGGTGCGGCTGACACCATGGGCGTCCATGATCGCCGATTCGGTGGGCAGCTTGTCGCCACGTTTGAGTTGACCATCACGGATCTGCTCGGACAGCACCGTGACCAATTCCTGGGCAAGACTGCGGCGCTTGCGGGGAAGACGAGGGGCGGTGCTGGCGTTTTCCATGTGGAATCATCTATCTCGGCGGACTAAAACAGCATCATAGCCCATGGCGGTTGTACGATCACCGTTTGTACCGCACTTTCATGTACAAGCGGGCAGCTTTCAGCCCCGGCCGTATAGGGCTCCCGTGAAAAGGGGGTTCAAATTCGAACATAACGCGTGGCTACTTCACGCCTGGGTCTTAGTGCCAAACGTTCTCGCGCACCTGGCAATTATGACAGCAGACGGTTTTCCATCCCCGTAGCAGAGTAAAGCCTGTTCCAGCAAACAGGTGACGGGTGATGAAACGCACAGGCTGGTATTGCACAACGATTGTCTGGCTGCTGGCATGCGCCGTCCACGCTGCACCGCCGAGTGTGCGCAATGGCGGTGGCGAAGACATCCTGCTGCAAGGCTTCCACTGGAACTCCAGCCGCAATACTCCGCAGAAATGGTATGAGGTGCTGGCACAAATGGCCCCCACTATCGGCCAGGACGGCTTCACCAAAATCTGGCTGCCGCCCGCCTGGACCGATCAATCCAGTTGGAGCGACGCGGCATCGGGAACGTCCGGCGGCGGTGAAGGCTACTTCTGGAGCGACTTCGACAAGAACAGCCAATACGGCAGTGACAGCCAGCTCAAACAGGCGGTCGCTGCCTTGGCAGGTGCCGGCGTGCAAGCGATATACGACGTGGTGCCCAACCATATGAACGACAAGCTGCCAAGTAAACAGATACGCTTTCCCAGGGGGCTCAAGCTGTGGCGCGATGACTGCACAGCCCCCGCGGTCTGTGATGAGGGCGACGCGTTCATGATCGGCTCGGCCGACCTCAACACAAGCAACTCGGAAGTCTCGCAGCGCTTCATGCAGGAATTCAGGAACCTGCGGGACAACTACAGCGCCAAAGGCTTGCGCTTCGATTTTGTGCGCGGCTACGCGCCGGAGCGGGTCGATGTGTGGATGAAAAACTTCGGTGACCAAGCGTTCTGCGTCGGCGAGTTGTGGAAAGGCCCCAGCGAGTATCCGGCGAACGATTGGCGCAGCAAGGCCAGTTGGCAGGATGCGTTGAAGGACTGGTCGGATCGTTCCCACTGCAGCGTGTTCGATTTCGCCCTCAAGGAGCGCATGCAAAATGGCAGCTTGGCCGAGTGGCGTCATGGCTTGAATGGCAATCCCGAACCGGCATGGCGGCAAATCGCGGTGACCTTTGTCGACAACCACGACACCGGTTATTCGCCAGGGCAATACGGCGGGCAACACCATTGGCCCCTTGCCGACCCGCAACGCAATATCGCCTATGCCTTTATCCTGCTGAGCCCCGGCACGCCGACTGTGTATTGGCCCGACATGTACGACTGGGGCCGCGGCGACCTGATCCGCAAGCTGATCAGCCTGCGCAAGGACGCCGGCATCAGGGCCGATTCACCCATCAGTTTCCAGACCCACTATTCCGGATTGGTGGCCACCCTCCAAGGCAGCCGCAAGCGCCTGCTGATCGCCCTGGACTCCGACTTCTCCAAGGTGCCTGAAGGCTTCAGCCCGGCCCTGTTTGCGGACGGGCAGCGCATCCGCTCGTGGCAGGCCGCCCCGGCACCTTCCGACACCACGACCACCTTGCACTGCGACAACGTCAGGCCGGGGCTCGGCCAGGCAGTCTACGCAGTGGGGTCGCCTATCGAACTCGGCGCCTGGGACCCGGCCCACGCCATCCCACTGCAACCTGGCGCATCCAATCGCTGGAGTGGCACTGTCGTGTGGCCGACACAGCAGCACATCGAATGGAAATGCCTGATCCGCAGCCTGAGCAATGTCAACGAGGTCTACTGGCAAGACGGCCTCAACACTCAGTTCACCACGGGGGCCGCCAGCGAAACAGTGGGGAGATTTTGACAAAAAAATGCCCCGGCAGAGCCGAGGCATTTTTTAACGCAGGCCCGAAGACTTGCGCATTTTACTTCACCACTTTCAGGCTCGGCCGACCGCTCGGACGCGGTGGCTCGCTATCCGGTGGCGGCACATCATCGCTGTCTTCGTGTTCAATCGCTTCGCCGTCCTCGAAAGGCGACTCCAGATCGAACACCATGCCTTGGCCGTTCTCCCGGGCATAGATGCCGAGGATAGCGCCAATCGGCACGAACAGCGTATGCGGCACACCGCCGAAACGCCCTTCGAAGCTCACCGCTTCATTGTCCATGTGCAGGTGGCGCACGGCGCTGGGTGATACGTTCAACACAATCTGCCCGTCACTGGCAAACCCCTGCGGTACCTGAACCGCAGGAAATTCGGAATTGACCAGCATGTGCGGGGTGCAATCGTTATCCACAATCCACTCATAGAGCGCGCGGACCAGGTAAGGTCGACTGGAGTTCATCAACGGCTCCTTAAGCCTTAGCGCATATCGCGTTCGACCCCAGACAGACTCGCCTGGAAAGCCTCACGCGCAAACTGGCGCTCCATGTAATCAAGCAACGGCTTGGCCGGCCGTGGCAGTTCAATGCCCAGAATCGGCAAACGCCAGAGTATGGGTAATAGGCAGCAATCCACCAAGCTTTGTTCCTCGCTGAGGAAAAAAGGTTTATCGGCGAACAACGGCGAAACACCGGTCAGGCTCTCGCGCAATTCCTTGCGCGCCTGCACCCGAGCGGCTTCTTTGCTGCGGGTATCCAGAATCAAATCCACCAGCCCGCACCAATCTCGCTGGATCCGATGGATCAGCAGGCGGCTGTTGGCACGGGCCACCGGATACACCGGCAGCAAAGGCGGATGCGGGTAACGCTCATCCAGATATTCCATCACCACGGTTGACTCCCACAACGCCAGGTCACGATCGACCAGGGTGGGCAAGCTGCCGTAAGGGTTCACTTCGATCAGTTTCGGCGGATGACGACCCACCTCCACACTGATGATCTCGGCGCTGACACCCTTCTCTGCGAGTACGATGCGTACTCGGTGGGAATAGTGGTCGGCGGGGTCGGAGTAACAGGCCAACCGATTGGTCACGCCCATGGCGGTCCTCCTCGCTTGTTGAAATTATGGAAAGCTCAAAAACGAGCGCGCCCAGAAAGCATCTCTGCAGCCTCTGGAAAGTCCAGATCGCTGCGGGTTAGAGATGCCGCTGGGCGCGCAAGATTAACAGCAATTGCTTACGGTTGGATCAATGCACATCCTTCCAGTATTCGCGCTTAAGCAGATAAGCGAATACGAAGAAGAAAGCCAGGTACAGCAAGACATATGTCCCGATGCGCTGGTGTTGCAGTTTGACCGGGTTGGCCGAATAGGCCAGGAAGGTCACCAGATTCTTGACCTTCTCGTCAAACTGCTCGTCAGTCAACGAACCAGGGGTTTCTATCTTCAGTTGATCACACGCTTCATGAGTCAGAGGCGTACCGGTCAACGGATCATATTGCTTCTTGCCGTCTTCGACGACCTGAACCTGCTTGCATCCTACCACTTGCTTGCCTTGCAGGCCGACCAGAACGTTAGGCATGCCGACGTTCGGGAACACACGGTTGTTTACGCCATAAGGGCGCGCCGGGTCCTCGTAGAAGGATTTCAGGTAGCCGTAGAGCCAGTCGGTGCCGCGTACACGTGCCACCAGGGTCAAGTCAGGCGGTGCTGCGCCGAACCAGGTCTTGGCGTCGGCAGGCTTCATGCCGATATTCATGTGGTCGCCGATCTTGGCACCGGTGAACACCAGCTTCTCCAGCATCATTTCATGGGGGATACCGAGGTCATCGGCCACCCGCTCGTAACGCTGGAACTTGGCGCTGTGGCAGCCCATGCAGTAGTTGGCGAACGTACGCGCGCCGTCTTGCATAGCCGCCTTGTCAGACACGTCGATATCGACTTTTTCCAGTTCCGGGCCGCCGTGCTCGGCAGCGAAGGACAGTAGCGGCAGCGCCGCAAGCATCAATGCAACGAATAATTTTTTCATCAGCCAGTCACCCTTTCCGGAACCGGTTTGGTCTTCTCGAGCCGGGTGTAGAACGGCATCAGAATGAAGTAGGCGAAATACAGGAAGGTGCAGACCTGCGACAGCAGCGTACGCTCAGGGGTCGGCGCCAATACGCCCAACACGCCCAGAATCACGAACGCAATGCAGAACACCCACAGCCAGATTTTGCTCAGCCAGCCTTTGTAGCGCATGGACTTGACCGGGCTTCGGTCGAGCCACGGCAACACAAACAGCACCGCAATGGCCGCGCCCATGGCGATGACGCCCATGAGTTTGTCGGGGATCGCCCGCAAGATCGCGTAGAACGGCGTGAAGTACCAGACCGGGGCAATGTGCTCAGGTGTCTTGAAGGCGTTCGCCTGTTCGAAGTTAGGCTTCTCGAGGAAATAACCGCCCATCTCCGGGAAAAAGAACACGATCGAGCAGAACACGAAGAGGAACACGACCACGCCGACAATGTCTTTCACGGTGTAGTACGGGTGGAACGGGATGCCATCCAGCGGGATGCCGTTCTCGTCCTTGTGCTTCTTGATGTCCACGCCATCCGGGTTGTTGGAACCCACTTCGTGCAACGCCAGGATGTGCAGCACCACCAGGCCCAGGATCACAATGGGCAGCGCCACGACGTGCAGGGCGAAGAAGCGGTTCAGGGTGATACCGGAGATCAGGTAGTCACCGCGGATCCACTGGGTCAGGTCGTTGCCGATGACCGGGATCGCACCAAACAGCGAGATGATCACCTGGGCGCCCCAGTACGACATCTGGCCCCATGGCAGCAGGTAGCCCATGAAGGCTTCCGCCATCAGCGCCAGGTAGATCAGCATGCCGAACACCCACACCAGCTCCCGTGGTTTCTGGTACGAACCGTAGAGCAGGCCACGGAACATGTGCAGGTAGACCACGATAAAGAACGCTGAAGCGCCGGTGGAGTGCAGCAGGCGCAGGATCGAGCCGTACTCGACGTCACGCATGATGTATTCGACGGAAGCAAACGCCTCTTCCGCCGACGGGGTGTAGCTCATCGTCAGCCAGACACCGGTGACGATCTGGTTGACCAGCACCAGCAGTGCCAGGGAACCAAAGAAGTAGAAGAAGTTGAAGTTTTTTGGCGCGTAATACTTGCTGAGATGGTCTTCCCACATTTTAGTAGCGGGGAAGCGTGCATCGACCCAATCCATGAACTTGCTCATCACGCGTTCTCCTTATCGAGGCCAATGACAATGAGGTCGTCAGTTTCGTAGGTATGCGGAGGCACGGGCAGGTTCAAGGGCGCGGGCTGGGACTTGTAGACGCGTCCCGCCAGATCGTAGTGGGAGCCGTGGCAGGGGCAGAAATAACCACCGACCCAGTCTTTACCCAGATCGACTGGAGCAACTTCCGGGCGGAAGGTGGGCGAGCATCCCAAGTGGGTACACAGGCCGACCAGCAGCAGAATCTCTGGCTTGATCGAACGTGCTTCGTTTTTGGCGTAGGCGGGTTGGTCGGATTTCTCAGATTTGGGGTCAGACAACTGGCCTTCGATCTTTTTCAGATTTCCCAGGATTTCCTCCGTACGACGAACAATGAATACCGGCTGGCCGCGCCACTCAGCAATCATCTGCTGACCTGGTTCGATCTTGCTGATATTCACCTTCACCGGTGCACCTGCGGCTTTCGCCTTGGCACTGGGAAACCATGACCCCACGAACGGGACCGCAGCCCCCACCGCTCCTGCAGCACCCACCACGGATGTGGCTGCTACCAAGAAGCGACGCCGGCCTGCATTCACGCCGTCATTGCTCATTCAGTCCTCTCCCATCAGCTTTTTGGCCTGTTAAATCAGGCGTCTACTAAGTATTAAATCTGAACTTATAAAAATTTTGCCGAATGGTAATGAAAAGCCCCACGTCTGACAAGGGAATTGCCCGGGGCTCCGCCTCCAGGCCTTGTAGTATAGGGGGTCTACGGATGTGGCAAGTTGTCACGGTGAAAAATGTGCATAAATCGCAGGCAATAAAAAACGCCCAGCTCCGCAAGGAGGCTGGGCGTTTTTGTGGAACGTAAAGCGAATTAACGCTTCGAGTACTGCGGACGCTTACGCGCTTTACGCAGACCGACTTTCTTACGTTCAACTTCACGGGCATCACGAGTCACGAAGCCAGCTTTGCGCAGAGCGCCACGCAGGGTTTCGTCGTACTGCATCAGAGCGCGAGTGATACCGTGGCGGATTGCGCCAGCTTGACCACTTACACCGCCACCGATAACGGTGACGTAGATGTCGAACTTTTCAACAGTCTCGGTCAATTCCAGCGGCTGACGAACTACCATGCGGGCAGTTTCGCGACCGAAGAAGTTGTCCAGAGTGCGGTTGTTGATCGAGATGTTACCAGTGCCCGGACGCAGGAAAACGCGTGCGGTTGCGGTTTTGCGACGGCCAGTGCCGTAATTTTGAGTCGCCGACATAATGAACTATTCCGTTAAAACTTCAGTTCTTGGGGCTGCTGAGCAGCATGAGGGTGTACAGCGCCCGCATAGACTTTCAGCTTGCGAAACATATCGCGACCCAGTGGGCCCTTCGGCAGCATGCCTTTGACCGCGATTTCGATCGGGGCTTCAGGCTTCTTGGAGATCAGGCCTTCAAAGTTGGAAGACTTGATACCGCCTGGGAAACCGGAGTGACGGTAGTACATTTTGTCTTGCGCTTTGTTGCCGGTAACACGTACCTGCTCAGCGTTGATGATCACGATGTAGTCACCGGTGTCAACGTGAGGGGTGTACTCAGGCTTGTGCTTGCCACGCAGACGGCTGGCGACTTCAGTGGCCAGACGACCCAGGGTCTGACCAGCGGCGTCGACGACAAACCAGTCGCGCTGAACTGTTTCCGGTTTTGCAGTAAAAGTTGTCATTCTTTAATAGCCTCAGGGGCCGCCCTGTAAATTAGACGGCGGATCTTACTGAATAGTGCTTACTTTGACAAGTCAAAGGCAGCCGGATACAGACGCTATCGGGGGCTCGGGTCGGCGCGTCCGTTCAACGGCAAGATTCTTCGGCAGGCGGCGCATCACTTCCACTGCAGAAAGAGGTGGGCAATTATGCAGATTGCGAAAAAAAATTCAACCTGCTTTTATGATTGTTTTCCCTGAAGGAGTACCCGATGGATTATCGACAGCTGGGCCGTACGGATCTGAACGTGAGCGCGATAGCCCTGGGCACCATGACCTGGGGCGAGCAGAACAGCGAGGCAGAGGCCTTCGCGCAGATCGAACGGGCCAAGGCGGCGGGGATCAACTTCCTCGACACCGCGGAAATGTACCCGGTGCCGCCCAAGGCCGACACCTACGCCACCACCGAACGCTATATCGGCAATTACTTCAAAAGTCGCGGCGACCGCGGCGACTGGATCCTCGCCAGCAAGATCGCCGGCCCCGGCAACACCATCGACTACATCCGCGATGGCCACCTGCGCCACAACCGCAAGCACATCGTCGAGGCACTGGACGCCAGCCTCAAGCGCCTGCAAACCGACTGGATCGACCTCTACCAGTTGCACTGGCCGGAGCGCAGCACCAACTTCTTCGGCCAACTGAGCTACAAGCACAAGGACGAAGACCACCTCACCCCGCTGGAGGAAACCCTCGAAGCCCTGGACGAGCAGGTCAAGGCCGGCAAGATCCGCCATATCGGCCTGTCCAATGAAACCCCGTGGGGCACCATGAAATTCCTGGCCCTGGCCGAAGCCCGTGGCTGGCCCCGCGCGGTATCGATCCAGAACCCCTACAACCTGCTCAACCGCAGCTTTGAAGTGGGCCTGGCCGAAGTGGCCATCCGTGAGCAATGCGGCCTGCTGGCTTACTCGCCCCTCGCGTTCGGCATGCTCAGTGGCAAGTATGAAGGTGGCGCACGCCCGGCCAAGGCGCGCCTGACCGAGTACAGCCGTTTCAGCCGCTACTTCAACCCGCAGTCGGAGGCGGCGTGCAGCCGTTATGTGGCACTGGCGCGGGAGCATGGCCTGGATCCGGCGCAGATGGCGTTGGCGTTTGTGACCCAACAACCGTTCGTGACCAGCAACATTATTGGCGCAACGTCGCTGGAGCAACTGGACAGCAACATCGCCAGTGCTGATCTGAAGCTGTCGAAAGAGGTGCTGGAAGGGATTGAGGCGATTCAGAAGGATCATCCGAATCCTGCGCCTTGATTGATCTGTAGACCGCTATCGGGGGGGCAAGTCGAATCGTCGCACCGCCCCGATAGGGCCCTCACAAACAACACAGCACTCAAAGCGCCCGCGCAATGATCTCCTTCATGATCTCGTTGGTCCCCGCATAAATCCGCTGCACCCGCGCATCCGCCCACGCCCGCGCAATCGGGTATTCCCACATGAAGCCGTAGCCCCCGTGCAACTGCACGCACTCATCCAGCACCTTGCATTGCAGGTCCGTGGCCCAGTACTTGGCCATCGCGGCAGTGGGCACATCCAGCTTGCCTTCCAGGTGCAGCGCCATGCATTTGTCGACGAACACGCGGCCGATCTGAATCTCCGTGGCCATCTCCGCCAGCTTGAAACGGGTGTTCTGGAAGTCGGCAATCGCCTTGCCGAACGCCTTGCGCTCACGGGTGTATTCCAGGGTCCACTGCAGCGCCGCCTCGGCGGATGACAGTGCGCCAATTGCCACCGTCAAACGCTCCTGGGGCAGCTCCTGCATCAGGTAGGCGAAGCCCATGCCGGCCTGGCCCAGCAGGTTTTCCTTGGGCACCCGCACGTCCTGGAAGAACAGCTCCGAGGTGTCCTGGGCCTTCATGCCGACCTTCTCCAGGCGCTTGCCCTTGGCGAAGCCGGGCGTATCGGCCTCCACCAGAAACAGGCTGGTGCCCTTGGCACCGGCCTTGGGATCGGTCTTGGCGACCACGATCACCAGCTCAGCCAGGTACCCGTTGGTGATAAAGGTCTTGGAGCCATTGATCACGTACTCATCACCGTCCAGCACGGCGGTGGTCTTGACCCCTTGCAAGTCGGACCCGGCCCCTGGCTCGGTCATGGCGATGGCCGTGACCATCTCACCGGAGATCAACTTGGGCAGGTACTTGAGCTTCAGCGCTTCACTGCCGTAATGCAGGATGTAGGGCGCGACAATGTCCGAATGCAGGGAAAAGCCGATGCCGGTCAGGCCCAGGCGGCTGATCTCTTCGATCACTACCGCGCTGTAGAGAAAGTCCGCGCCCAGCCCGCCGTACTCCTCCGGCAGATGGGAACACAACATCCCCGCCTCCCCCGCCTTGCTCCACAGGTTACGGTCGATGTAGCCCTGCTTCTCCCATTGCCCGTGAAACGGTGCAGCGTCTTTTTCAAGAAAGGTGCGCACGCTCTGGCGGAAGAGGTCGTGCTCCGGGCTGAACAAGGTTCTCGGAATCATGGGTCACCTGCGTGGATTGTCGGACAAGGACGAACCCACAGAGCCTATGCCCCGATGGCGTCACAGGACACTGGACACATGCGACAAAAAATAAGACGATCCAGCCGTCTGGTGACCACTTTCCCCTATAAGAATAAATGAAATTATGTCTAACCAAATCTCCACGCCATTGCGGCGCGTCAGCATTTTGGCCATTGATCGGGTATTCGCTTCAACCCTGATGCAAGCCAAGGATTTCTTCCATCTCGCCAGCCTGCGCTATGGCAAACAGCAAGGCCTGGGCCTGACTCCAGCGTTCGAAACACGCCTGGTGAGCCCCGACGGAAAATCGGTGCGCAGCTTCAGTGACGTGATCATGCCGGTGGACGGCGGCCTGGAAGACGCCGACATCATCGTGCTACCAGCCTTCTGGGATGACTTCGATGCCCTGTGCGCGCGCTACCCGCAAGTGCTGCCATGGCTGCGCGAACAGCATGCACGGGGCGCGGTACTCTGCGGCGAAGCCACCGGGGTGTTCTGGCTGGCCGAAGCCGGCCTGCTCGATGGCAAGGAGGCGACTACCTACTGGCGTTTCTTCAACGCGTTCGGCGAACGCTTCCCCAAGGTCCAGCTCAACCAGGACAAGCACCTCACCGACGCCGACAACCTGTATTGCGCCGGCGGCACCACCTCGGCGTGCGACCTGTATATCTACCTGATCGAACGCTTCTGCGGCGCCAACATCGCCCAGGCCGTGGCCCGCGACATCCTCTACGAAGTGCAGCGCAGCTATTCACCCGGGCGTATCGGTTTTGGCGGCCAGAAGCTGCACCAGGACGTGATCATCCTGCAGATCCAGCATTGGCTCGAGGAGCACTTCGCCGACAAATTCCGCTTCGAAGACGTCGCCCGGGAACACGGCATGAGCATCCGCAACTTCATGCGCCGCTTCCAGACCGCCACCGGCGACAAGCCGCTGCATTACCTGCAACGACTGCGTATAGAGACGGCCAAGGGCCTGCTGTCGGGCAGCCGCAAGAGCATCAAGACCATCAGTTATGAGGTGGGTTACGACGATGCGAGTTTCTTTGCGCGGTTGTTTCGCCAACACACCGAGTTATCGCCGAACCAATACCGCCAGCAATTCCAACAGGCCGCGTAAGCAAATGTGGGAGGGGGCTTGCTCCCGATAGCGGTGGATCAGTCAGTGCATCTGTTACTGAAAGACCGCTATCGGGGGCAAGCCCCCTCCCACACTTGACCTACATCGGTCTTAGGGTTTGTGCCCGCGCGACAGGAACTCGTGGGACTGCATTTCCAGCAAACGGCTCAATGTCCGTTGGAATTCGAAGTTCAAGCGCCCGCCGGTGTACAGGTCCTTGAGTTCGACTTCGGCCGAGATGATCAACTTGACGTTACGGTCGTAGAACTCGTCGACCATGTTGATAAACCGTCGTGCGATGTCGTCGGTGGTGACGCTCATCTGCTCCACGCCGCTGAGGATCACCGCGTGGAAGATCTTGCCCAGCTCGATGTAGTCGTTCTGGCTGCGCGGGCCGTCGCACAGTTGGCGGAATTCGAACCAGGCCACGTCATCGCAGGTACGCAAGGCGATGATTTCGCGGTTCTCGATCATCAGCTTGTCGTTTTCCACCGCCTGGGTGCATTCCGGCGTAAGGGCGCGGAAGCTTTTGCGCAGGCTTTCGTGCGCCGCTTCGTTCAGCGGAAAATGGAACAACTCCGCCTGTTCGAGGTGACGCAGGCGGTAGTCGACGCCGCTGTCGACGTTGACGATCTCGGTGTTCTGCTTGATCAGCGCGATGGCCGGCAGGAAGCGCGCGCGTTGCAGGCCGTCCTTGTACAAGCCGTCGGGCACGATGTTCGAGGTGGCGACCAGGGTCACGCCGTTCTTGAACAACTCTTCCATCAGGGTGCCGAGGATCATGGCATCGGTGATATCGGAGACGAAGAATTCATCGAAGCAGATGACCCGCGCTTCATCGGAAAAACGCTTGGCGATGATGGTCAGCGGGTTTTTCTCACCCGGCAGGGTCTTCATCTCTTCGTGCACGCGCTTCATGAAGCGGTGGAAGTGTGTCCGTACCTTTTCCTTGAACGGCAGCGCCTCAAAGAAAGTATCGACCAGGTAGGTCTTGCCCCGGCCTACACCGCCCCAGAAATACAGTCCCTTGACAGGCACGTGGTCTTTCTTGCCGAACAGCTTGCTGAGCATCCCCGGCTTGCTCTGTGAGGCCGCGACAAGGTCGTCGTACAGGCGCTGCAAATGACGCACCGCCGTTTCCTGGGCCGCGTCATGGAAGAATTCAGGGCGTTTCAGATCAGCTTGGTATCGTTCTAGGGGCGTCATAATTTCGTTAGCAAGGCAACAAAAACGGGCCGTCACTGTAACGACGGCCCTGGATAATGGCAATCAACCCTTGGTCGGGTTAATCCTCGATTGGGGTCAACGCGATGCGCAAGGCTTCGATGGCGGCATCACGGGAGGCGGCATCGGCGAACGCGGCGCTGTCGGCGACTGCGGTACCGTCCAGCCATACGCTGAAGCTCAGGGCTTCGCTGCGTACGTCCAGCGCAGCGCCACTTTGCAGTTGCTTGGTCACCGCGCCGGCCGCCTTGCCATCGGCAAAATTGCGCGACAGCAGCAGCTGCTCGCCATCCGCGGCCAACAGGCGGAAGCGGAAGCTGCCGTCGTCTTCACGGAAGCTCACGAAACGCGCGGCTTTCGCGGCTTTCTTCTTGGTCGCGACCGGCGCCGCAGCCTGGTTGACGAACGAACGCAGGCCCACCGCTTCACGCAACTCGGCCAGGAACGGCGCGGCTACGGCACGGGCTTTCCTGGCGCCGACCTGCAACAGGTCTTCCATGTCCGACGGGCGCGACATCAACTGGTGGTAACGCTCGCGCGCTTCGCCGAGCTGACCGTCAAGCAGCTGGAACAGACGGCTCTTCGCCTCGCCCCAACCCAGGCCTTGCAGCAGATCGCCGCGGAACGCTTCTTCCTGGGCCTTGCTGGCAAACGCCTGGTAGAGAGTGAACAGGTGCGAGTTGTCCGGGTCCTTGGCTTCGCCGGGCGCGCGGGAGTCGGTGACGATCCGCGAGATGGCGTCTTTCATGTCCTTGGCACTGGTGAACAACGGGATGGTGTTGTCGTAGCTCTTGGACATCTTGCGGCCATCCAGGCCCGGCAAGGTGGCAACGCTTTCCTCGATCAACGCCTCGGGCATGGTGAAGAATTCTTTACCGTTGCCGAACAGGTGGTTGAAGCGCTGGCCGATGTCGCGGGCCATTTCCACGTGCTGGATCTGGTCGCGGCCCACCGGCACCTTGTGCGCGTTGAACATCAGGATGTCCGCCGCCATCAGCACCGGGTAGCTGTACAGGCCCATGGTGATGCCCGCATCCGGGTCTTCGCCGGTTTCCACGTTCTTGTCCACCGAGGCCTTGTAGGCATGGGCGCGGTTGAGCAGGCCCTTGGCGGCGACGCAGGTCAGCAGCCAGGTCAGCTCGGGGATTTCCGGGATGTCGGACTGGCGATAAAAGGTCACCCGGTTCACATCCAGGCCACCGGCCAGCCAGGTCGCGGCGATTTCCATACGCGAGCGCTGGATGCGCTGCGGGTCATCGCATTTGATCAGGGCGTGGTAGTCGGCCAGGAAGTAGAAGGAGTCGGCATTGGCATCCTGGCTGGCCAGGATCGCCGGGCGGATCGCACCAGCGTAGTTGCCCAGGTGCGGCGTGCCGGTGGTGGTGATGCCGGTGAGGATACGGGTACGAGTCGTCATGGGTAATCGCTTATCAGACTGCTATCAATTCGAGAGGCGCGGCAGCACCAGATCCTTGAGATCGGTGAGCTTGCCATGAAAAAAGTGCCCGCATTCTGCCACTTTCAGCAGCTCATGGGGGCGTTTCAAGGCGGCAGACCAGTCGTAGACCAATTGCGGATCGACCACTTCGTCGGTTTCCGGTTGGATCAAGGTCAATGGGCAGGTCAGGGGCAGCACGTCGTTATTGCTCAGACGCATCACGGCGGCGGCGACCATAAACAGGTGCGCGAGCTTTTCGCCTTTGGCTTCCAGGCGGCCGCCGAGGCTTGCCGCCACGTAGCCACCAAAGGAAAAACCGAGCAGGGTGAGCGGCAGGTCGGGGTGTTTTTCACGCAGCCAGGTAACAGCCGCTTCGGCATCGTCCACTTCACCGGTGCTCATGTCGTGGGTGCCGGCACTCGCGCCGACGCCACGGTAATTGAAACGCAAAGTAATCAACCCGGCATCGCGAGCTGTGCGTTGCAGGGTCGAAACGACTTTATTGAGCATGGTCCCGCCCTGCACCGGATTAGGGTGGCAGATCAGCGCCAGGCCACGTGGCTCGGGGTGATCCAGGTACAGGGCTTCCAATTGGCCTACCGGGCCATCGATCAAAACGGGGGTTTCACGCATGAGCAAGGAATGAACTCCGTGACCTCTCAAAGGGTCGACTCGTCTAGCTAAAAGTCTGTGCATGGCATCATTGCGAGCTTAATCGCGGTATACAGCGCAGGTTTGAGCCGTTAACGTAAAGCAAAGCCGTTTATAGAGGAAGGACTCGTGGAACACTCGCTCTTAGTTTGGTTGTTGCCGACTCTCGCCTTGGTTGCCGGTGTCGCCATTGGATTCCTGGTTGCCCGCCTGCTGCCGAATGCCGCGCCTAACCGCACGCAGCGTCAGTTGGATGACATTCAGGAACGTTTTGACAGTTATCAGAACGAGGTTGTTACCCACTTCAACAGCACCGCGACCCTGGTCAAGAAACTCACCCAGAGCTACCAGGAAGTACAGGATCACCTCGCCGATGGCGCAAACCGCCTGGCCCTCGACGACATCACCCGCCAGCGCCTGCTGGCCGCGCTGCATTCCGATGCACCGCAAACTCCACGGGAACGCCTGACTCCACCCCGGGAAAACCAGGAGCCGCCACGGGACTACGCGCCAAAAACGCCAAACGCCCCAGGCATGCTGGATGAGCATTACGGCTTGAAGAAGTAAGTTATTTTCAAGCAATAGAAAAGCCCGGTTGATCGCTGATCAACCGGGCTTTTTGTTGGGCACCATTCTCCAGAACAAGGGGCCTCAGGCCACAGGTCGCTCTTGAAGCCACCCACCCTCGATCCGCACATGCCGCCCATGGAAGCGCTTGAGGCTGCTGCGATGGCCGACGCTGACAATGCTCAACCCCGGCAATTCATCAATCAACGCCTGATACAACGTCGCCTCATCTTCTTCATCCATCGCCGACGTCGCCTCGTCCATGTACAGCCATTGCGGCGCGAACAACAAGGCACGGGCAAAGGCCAGGCGCTGTTGCTCGCCGGGCGAGAGCATGCGTTGCCAATGGTTGGCTTCGTCCAGGCGCCCCACCAGGTGCGGCAGGCGACAGGTTTCCAGGACCTGTGCATAACGTTCTGCCGAATAGACGCTGTCGTCCTGTGGGTAACTCAACACCGCCTTGAGCGTGCCGATCGGCAGGTAAGGCTTCTGCGGCAGGAACAGGTAACGCCTGGCCGGCAGGCGAATGCTGCCGTGACCAGCCGGCCAGAGATGTCCCATGGCGCGCAGCAAGGTACTTTTGCCGCTGCCGGAACGGCCGCTGAGCATGACGCGCTGGCCCGGTTCAACGATCATGTTGGCGTCGGTCAGCAGGTGGCGACCATCCACCAGGTTCAAGCCCAACCCTTGCACCACAAGACGCTCGCCTTCAGCGCTGACGTCGATGGCAGCTGGGCGTTGCTCGTTTTCACGCATGGCCTGCTGAAAACTCAGTAGACGGTCGCTGGTCGCGCGCCAGCCGGCCAGGTCGGCGTACGCGCTGATAAACCAGCTGAAGTTGCCCTGCACATTGCCGAACGCCGAGTTGATTTGCATCAGCTCGCCCAGTTCGATCTTGCCGGAAAAGTAGCGCGGGGCAGCCACGATAAACGCAAAGACGATCGCAATCTGTTCATAGCCGGCAGTGAAGAACGTCAGGCGCTTGGACACCCTCATGATGTCCCAGTAGTTATGCCAGACCTTTCCGAACCGCGCGCTCAACCGCTGATGCTCATTGGGTTCGCCGTTGTACAGGGCGATACTCTCGGCATTCTCCCGCACCCGCACCATGGAGAAACGCAAGTCCGCTTCGAAGCGTTGCTGCTGGTTGCTCAAGCCGATCAAACGACGACCGATCAGATGGGTCAGCCAACTGCCGACACCGGCATAGACCAATGCACACCAGAACATGTAGCCGGGGATGGTGATACCGAACACTTCAATACTGCCCGACACGCCCCACAGGATGATGGAGAACGACACCAGGCTGACCACATTGCGCAACAGCCCAAGGCCAAGACTCAGGGTGTTCAGGGTAAAGCTGTTGAGGTCTTCGGAAATCCGCTGGTCCGGGTTATCGGTGTAGCCGCCCTGCTCCAGCTGGTAGTAGTTCTTGTTGCCAAGCCAGCGGGCAAAATACTTTTCGGTGAGCCATGCACGCCAGCGAATGGTCAGCATCTGGGTGAGGTAGAGACGGTAGACCGCGCCGAGAATCGCCACCGTGGCGATACCGCAGAAATAACCGATCTGTTGCCAGAAGGCGGCGGTGTCCTTGTTTTCCAGGGCGTTGTAGAAGTCCTTGTACCAGTGGTTGAGCCACACGGAAATGGCCACGCTGAACAGCGACAGGCCAATCACCACGGCGAGCAACAACCAGGCCTTGCCCTTCTCTTCACTTCGCCAATAAGGCGTGATCATCGCCCAGGTTCGGCGAAAAAATTGCCCACGCACAGCGTCATTGACCGCGGAGTACTCAGCGTTCTGATTCATCGTTCAGGCTCGTAGGGAGGAAGGCAGGCGTTTGAACCGATCATAGGTGATCGGTTCAGGGTTCCGTGCGGCCTGAAGCAGGCTGTTCAGCTTAGGTTCAGCGGCGTACCGGACGCTTCTGCAGCTTGCGTTGCAGGGTGCGCCGGTGCATGCCCAGGGCGCGGGCAGTGGCGGAGATATTGCCTTCGTGTTCGGTGAGGACGCGCTGGATGTGTTCCCACTGCAGGCGGTCCACCGACATCGGGTTTTCCGGCACCAGGGTGTCGAGGTCGGCGTGCTCGGACAGCAATGCGGCCAGCACATCATCGGCATCCGCCGGCTTGCACAAGTAGTTGCAGGCACCGCGCTTGATAGCCTCGACGGCCGTGGCAATGCTGGAGTAACCGGTGAGGATCACCACACGCATTTCCGGGTCGAGTTCCAGCAGCTTCGGCAACAGCACCAGGCCGGAATCGCCATCCATTTTCAGGTCGAGCGCGGCGTAATCCGGCAGGTCGGCCTGGGCGATGGCCAGGCCTTCTTCGGCGGAGCCGGCGGTGCTCACGCGAAAACCGCGACGGCTCATGGCGCGCGCCATCACGCGGGTAAACGTGGCGTCATCATCTACCAGCAACAGGTGCGGCAGTTCTTCGCCTTCGACTTGGATCTCGTCACTCATCGATATCTCCTCGTGCGACACGGGGCAGGCGCAGCTCGGTGAGCGTACCGCCTTCCTCATGACTATAGAGCTTCACTGAGCCGCCCGCGCGGGTCACGCTGGCCTTGCTCAAAAACAGGCCGAGGCCGAAGCCTTTGCCCTTGGTGGTAAAGAAAGGTTTGCCGATCTGCTCGGCGATGGCCAGCGGCACGCCTGCACCATGGTCGCGAATGCTGATCGTCAGGTCATCCACATCCCAGTCCAGCCGGACTTCCAGGCCTTCGGGGCAGGCGTCGGCGGCGTTGTTCAGCAGGTTGAGCAAGGCTTGGGTCAGGTCCGGCGGTGGCGCCAGGCGCGGCACGGTCCCCTGCCCCAGCAGATGGAAACGGTAGCTGGCTTCGGGGCGCATCAGGTGCCAGCGGTTCAGGGCTTCGTCGAGCCACTGGGTCACGTCCTGCATCTCGACCGCCAGGCGGCGATTGGCTTCAGCCGCGCGTACCAGTTGCTGCAAGGTTTGCTTGCATTGCTTGACCTGTTCGCGCAGCACGCCGAGATCCTCTTGCAGCGCCGGGTCGTGATGGTCCTGGGTCATTTCGTTGAGCAGCACGCTCATGGTCGCCAACGGCGTGCCCAATTCATGGGCCGCGCCGGCGGCCTGGGTGGCGACGGCGAGCAGTTGCTGGTCACGCAGGCCTTCTTCGCGGCGAATGGCGCGCAGTTCTTCCTGGCGGCGCAGCTCTTCGGCCATGCGCGCGGCAAAGAAGGTGATCACGGCGGCAGACAGGGCAAAGCTCAGCCACATCCCGTAGATCTGCAGGTTTTCGCGGGCGATGGGGAATGTCTGCAATGGATAGAACCGGGCCAGCAGCAGGGTGTACAGGGTCAGGGCGATGCCCGACAGCACCACCGAGTAGCGCCACGGCAAGGTCACCGCAGCGATGGTCAGTGGCACCAGGTAATAAGAAACGAACGGGTTGGTGGAACCGCCGGAGAAATACAGCAACACACTGTGGATAAACAGGTCGCAGGCCAATTGCAGGGCGTATTCCAGCTCGGTCACCGGCCAGGTGGTGCGCAACCGAATCGCGGTAAACACACACAGCACGATGGAGAAACCCAGGGTCACGCCCAATTGCAGCCACGGCAGCGGCAGCAGGTCGAACCAATAGGCGAGCCCGACCGAACCGGCCTGCGCGGCCAGTACCAGGGTACGAATGAACGTCAGGCGCCATAGGTTCTGGCGGGTGGCGGAAGTCAGTTTTACGGCGGCGAGCATGAGCTCTCCCGATGAGCGCTGCAGGCGGATCGGCAGGAGTATAAACGAAGCAGGCGCCCTGGCATGGCGCGTGTGGCTCTTTGCCGCAGGCCGGGCGAACGACCGTTCGTCGGCGGCCGCACAATGTGTTGCGAATATGTAAACCCGAAGAACCCGACACCACCGTCTACAGTCATACCGATACGAACACCCTAAGGAGCTTCCATGTCTCGTTTCACTCGCAGTGCAGTTGTTCTCACCCTCAGCGCCAGCGCCCTGGCCAGTCTTCCGGCACTGGCCGCCGATGCACTGAATTACAACCAGATTTCCCTGCGCGCCGAGGTCAGCCAGGAAGTGGCCCGCGACAAGATGATCGTCACCCTCTACACCGAGTCCCAGAACGCCGACCCGGCCAAGCTGGCCGCCGAAATCACTACCACCATGAACAAGGCCCTGGGCCAGGCGCGCGAAGTCCAAGGCGTGACCTTGCGCCAGGGCAGCCGTAACAGCTACCCGATCTACGACAACAAGAACCAGAAGATCACCGGCTGGCGCGAGCGCGCCGAACTGCGCCTGGAAAGCGCGGACTTCCCGGCGCTGTCCAAACTCACCGGCGAGTTGCTCAATACCCTGAAAATGGAAAACATGGACTTCGCCATCGCCGACACCACGCGCAAGGCCAGCGAAGACGCCCTGCTCAAGGACGCGGTCGCCGCGTTTAAAGCACGCGCGCAACTGGCCACCGATGCGCTGGGCGGCAAGGGCTACAAGATTGTCAACTTGAACTTCAACACCAATGGCTACCCACAACCTTATGCCCGTGGCGGAATGATGATGAAGGCGGCCATGATGGATTCAGCACCGACGCCGGAAGTGGAGGCAGGTACCAGCCAGGTCAGCATGAGCGCCGATGGGGTGATCGAAGTGCAGATGCCGTAACCCCTACCCGGCAAACCTGAACGGCGGTAACCTCGGTGACCGCCGTTTTCGTTTGGGCAGCGTTTATATGCCTGCCACTTCTAGGGGTCTCCATGGAAAGAACCACCTTCAAACCGCTCCTCCTTGCCGCTGGCCTGCTGGCCTTTATGCCGATGGCCCATGCAGCCAGCACCCTGGTCTACTGCTCCGAAGCCAGCCCCGCCGGTTTCGACCCCAGCCAGTACACCAGCGGCACCGATTTCGATGCGTCCGCCGAAACCGTGTTCAACCGCTTGACCCAATTCAAACGTGGCGGCACCGAAGTCGAACCGGGCCTGGCCACACGCTGGGAGGTGTCCGAGGATGGCCTGGCCTACACCTTCCACCTGCGCGATGGCGTCAAGTTCCACACCACTGACTTCTTCAAACCCAGCCGCGATTTCAATGCGGATGATGTGCTGTTTACCTTCAATCGCCTGCTGGATGCCGAGAGCCCGTTCCGCAAAGCCTACCCTTCCGAATCGCCGTACTTCACCGACATGGGCCTGAACACCACGATCCAGAGCGTCGACAAACTCGACGAGCACACTGTGCGATTCAACCTGAACAACGTCGATGCCTCGTTCGTGCAGAACCTGGCCATGAGTTTCGCCTCCGTGCAATCGGCCGAGTACGCCGCCCAGCTAATGAAGGAAGGCAAGGCCGAAGACATCAACCAGAAGCCGGTGGGCACCGGGCCGTTTGTGTTCAAGCGCTACCAGAAGGACTCGCAGATTCGCTACGTGGCGAATAAGCAGTACTGGAAACCCGAGGATGTGAAACTCGACAACCTGGTGTTCGCCATCACCCCGGACGCTGCGTCGCGCCTGCAAAAACTCAAGGCCGGCGAATGCCAGGTCAGCGGCTACCCGCGCCCGTCGGACATCGAGGTGATGAAGCAGGACCCCAACCTGCGCGTGCTGCAGCAAGCCGGTTTTAACCTGGGCTTCCTGGCTTATAACGTGACCCACCCACCGCTGGACCAACTCAAGGTGCGCCAGGCCCTGGACATGGCCATCGACAAGCCGGCGATCATCAAGGCGGTTTACCAGGGCGCCGGACAATTGGCGCAGAATGCACTGCCACCCGCGCAGTGGTCTTATGACCCGACCATCAAGGATGCCCCGCACGATCCGACCAAGGCCCGCGCGCTACTAAAAGAAGCAGGGGTTGCACCGGGCACTACCATCAACCTGTGGGCAATGACCGTCCAGCGCGCTTCCAACCCGAACGCGCGCATGTCGGCCCAAATGATCCAGCAGGATTGGGAGAAAGTCGGCATCAAGGCCAATATCGTCAGCTATGAATGGGGCGAGTACATCAAGCGCGCCAAAAATGGCGAGCACGATGCGATGATTTATGGCTGGACCGGCGACAACGGCGACCCGGATAACTGGCTCGGCGTGCTCTACAGTTGTGCCGCGGTCAAGGGCAGCAACTACGCCAAATGGTGTAACCCGGCCTACGACAAACTGGTGCAGCAGGCCAAGGTCAGCAGTGACCGCGAACAACGCATCAAGTGGTATCAACAGGCACAAAAAATTCTTAAGGAACAAGTACCTATAACGCCCATTGCGAACTCGACGGTTTTCCAACCCCTGCGCAAGGAAGTGAAGGACTTCAAAATCAGCCCCTTTGGGCTGACACCGTTCTACGGCGTGAGTCTAGATAAGTAACAGCAATGCCCCAACCGAGTGCGCCAGACGCCTCGGTTGACCCTTCCTGGTGCACCTCCTGCACCGAAAAAAACCTATAAATAAGCTCAAATATGTCAAAACTTTCATAATTGCGACATTCCTGTACGTTCGTACCACTCTTTCCGCCTTGCGACGGTTCAGCATCTTGCAATGGGTATGGCGCCTGCATAAGTATCCGCAGGCCGACTCACGAGGTCGCCCTCACCACCAAAAATGACAACAAATCATGAGGCCAACATGCTTAAACACGCAGTCCTTCCGTTATTAGTGAGCGCTGGCCTTATGGCCGCGGCCCCATTCGCCCAAGCGGCGACTAACCTGGTGTTCTGCTCCGAAGGGAGCCCGGCCGGTTTCGACCCAGGCCAGTACACCACCGGAACAGACTTCGATGCTTCGGCCGAAACCATGTTCAACCGTCTGAGCCAGTTCGAACGCGGCGGCACCGCCGTTGTTCCTGGCCTGGCCACCAGCTGGGACGTGTCCCCGGATGGCCTGACCTACACCTTCCACCTGCGCGAAGGCGTCAAGTTCCATACCACCCCGTACTTCAAGCCGACTCGTGAATTCTCGGCTGACGACGTCCTGTTCACCTTCAACCGGATGATCAACAAAGACGATCCATTCCGTAAGGCCTACCCCACCGAGTTCCCGTACTTCACGGACATGGGGATGGACACCAACATCAAGAACATCGAGAAGGTCGATGCCCACACCGTCAAGTTCACCCTTGGCACCGTGGACGCCGCGTTCATCCAGAACCTGGCCATGAGCTTCGCTTCCATCCAGTCGGCCGAATACGCCGCCCAGCTGTTGAAAAACGGCACGCCCCAGGACATCAACCAGAAGCCGGTCGGTACTGGCCCGTTCGTATTCAAGAGCTACCAGAAAGACTCGAACATTCGCTACACCGGCAACAAGGACTACTGGAAACCTGAGGACGTGAAGATCGATAACCTGATCTTCGCCATCACCACTGATCCGTCGGTGCGTATCCAGAAGCTGAAGAAAAACGAGTGCCAGATCACCCTGTTCCCACGTCCGGCCGACCTCAAGGCGCTGGGTGAAGACAAGGACCTGAAACTGCCGCACCAGGCCGGTTTCAACCTGGGCTATGTCGCCTACAACGTCATGGACAAGGTCAAGGGCAGCGACCAGCCCAACCCGCTGGCTGACCTGCGCGTGCGCCAGGCGCTGGACATGTCGGTGAACAAGCAGCAGATCATCGACTCCGTCTACCAGGGCGCAGGCCAACTGGCGGTCAACGCCATGCCGCCAACCCAATGGTCCTACGACACCACCATCAAGGACGCCAAGTACGATCCCGAGAAAGCCAAGGCGCTGCTCAAGGAAGCGGGTGTCAAGGAAGGTACCGAGATCGTTCTGTGGGCGATGCCGGTTCAGCGTCCGTACAACCCGAACGCCAAGCTGATGGCCGAAATGCTGCAAAACGACTGGTCCAAGATCGGCCTGAAGGTCAAGATCACCAGCTACGAGTGGGGCGAGTACATCAAGCGCTCCAAAGGCGGCGAGAACCAGGCCATGATCATTGGCTGGAGCGGCGACAATGGTGACCCGGACAACTGGCTGAACGTGCTGTTCGGCTGCGACTCCCTGGCCGGTAACAACTTCTCCAAGTGGTGCGACAAGAAATTCGACGGCGTCGTGAAAGAAGCCAAGGCTACGTCGGACGTCGCCAAACGCACCGAGCTGTATAAGCAGGCGCAACATATCCTCAAAGATGCAGTCCCGATGACACCTATCGCGCACTCGACGGTGTATCAACCCATGCGCAACACCGTACAGGACTTCAAGATCAGCCCGTTTGGCCTGAACTCCTTCTATGGCGTGAGCGTAAGCGGCAAGTAAGGACCAATGACGGCGACGTTTCATAACGTCGCCGTTATTGCATCCGCCTGGACCGTAGGAAATAGACCACGTTCGTAATCGCCGCTTCCTACAGCTGCGAACTGCGACAAGTAGCTCTTTTGCCTACAAGGTCAGTCCAATTTGGCGCATTTACTGCGCAGTCCGCGACCCATACCGTCGTAGGACAGCAGAGGCTCCAACCTGGGAAAGGCACTTGCTGTGTGTGGGATCAGTAATGTCCCCCTGGCACTACGCCAGGGTGATTGCTTGCTGATGACAACTACAAACAAGGATCGGGATCGTCATGCGCCATACCACCGTTCTATCCGCAATTTTTGGCACCAGCCTGCTGGCTGTAGCCACGATGGGCCAGGCGGCCGACAAGAAGAGCCTGGTGTTCTGCTCTGAAGGCAGCCCGGCAGGGTTCGACACCGCGCAGTACACCACCGCCACCGATAACGATGTGGCCGAGCCGCTGTACAACCGCCTGGTTGAGTTTGAAAAGGGAGCGACCAACGTCGTACCTGGACTGGCGACCAAGTGGGATATTTCCGAAGACGGCCTGACCTACACCTTTCACCTGCGTGAAGGGGTGAAATTCCACAGCAACAAGGAATTCAAGCCGACGCGGGATTTCAACGCCGACGACGTGCTGTTCACCTTCAATCGCATGCTTGACCCCGACCACCCGTTTCGCAAGGCCTACCCCACCGAGTTTCCGTATTTCAACGGGATGAGCCTGAACAAGAACATTGCCAAGGTCGAGAAAACCGACCCGCATACCGTGGTGATGACGCTGAACTCGGTCGACGCTGCGTTCGTGCAGAACATCGCCATGAGCTTTGCCGCCATCCTGTCGGCCGAATACGCCGAGCAGTTGCTCAAGGAAGGCAAGCCCAGCGACATCAACCAGAAGCCGATCGGCACTGGTCCCTTTGTCTTCCAGCGCTATCAGAAAGACTCGCAGATCCGTTATGTGGGCAACAAACAGTACTGGGACCCGAGCAAGGTCAAGCTGGACCAGCTGATTTTTGCCATCAACACCGACGCCTCGGTGCGCGTGCAAAAGCTCAAGGCCGGCGAATGCCAGGTCACCCTGCACCCGCGCCCGGCCGACGTCGACGCGCTCAAGGCCGATCCGAACCTGCAACTGCTGACCAAGCCGGGCTTCAACTTGGGCTACATCGCCTACAACGTGCGCCACAAGCCGTTCGACCAGCTCGAAGTGCGCCAGGCGCTGGACATGGCGGTGAACAAGCAGAGCATCCTCAACGCCGTATACCAGGGCGCGGGGCAGTTGGCAGTCAATGCCATGCCGCCGACCCAATGGTCCTACGACGACAGCATCAAGGACGCCGCCTACAACCCGGAAAAAGCCAAGGAACTGCTCAAGGCCGCCGGCGTGAAGGAAGGTACCGAGATCACCCTGTGGGCGATGCCGGTGCAACGGCCGTACAACCCCAACGCCAAGCTGATGGCCGAGATGCTGCAAAGCGACTGGGCCAGGATCGGACTGAAGGTCAAGATCGTCAGCTACGAGTGGGGCGAATACATCAAGCGCACCAAGAACGGTGAGCACGATGTCAGCCTGATCGGCTGGACCGGCGACAACGGCGATCCGGACAACTGGCTGGGCACCCTCTACAGCTGCGACGCCATCGGCGGGAACAACTACTCCATGTGGTGTGACCCGGCGTACGACAAGCTGATCAAGCAAGCCAAGGTCGTGACCGACCGCGAACAAAGGACTGTTCTGTACAAACAGGCGCAACAACTGCTCAAGCAGCAGGTGCCGATCACACCCGTCGCCCACTCGACGGTCAACCAGCCGTTAAGCGCCAAAGTCGAAGGCTTCAAAGTAAGCCCGTTCGGCCGCAACGTGTTCTCGGGCGTCAGCATTACCCCATAAGAAAATAACCGGATTGCAGGGAGCGAAGTTGGCTCTCTCGTAAACGCGCAGCCTTTTGTTGGGATTTTTCCTACAGCAAACGTTTGCACCAGCTTGATCGAGTTACACACCCAATAGCCGGATCACCAAAAAAGACCGGCATTAAAAAGAGAACCAAAGGAGCTTCAACCCATGAAACTGAGCAGCAAAGCGCTTCTGGCCTTGGCCATCAGCAGCATCACGGCCACCGCCTATGCTGAACCCGCCAGCCAGGACTTCGTTCCGACCACATTGGCCGGCGCCAGCGCCCAAAGCGAGGCCAAAGGCTTTATTGACGGTCAAAGCCTGGGCGGTACAACCCGTAACTGGTACTCCAGCGAGAAGAAATTCCGTGGCCAGCGTTTCTCCTATGAGAAACACAATCAGACGCGCACCGACGCAAACCGCACAAACTGGGTACAAGGCACCATCCTCAACTACTCCTCGGGCTTCACCCAAGGCACCGTGGGGGTGGCGACCGAAGTCGCGGCTTACAACGCCGTGGTCCTGGACCGCAGCAAGCGTGATATCAAGGGCGGTTCCAACCGTACCCTGGCTGACTCCGACGGCGATGCAGTAGGCCAGTGGAGCAAACTGGGCCTGGCGAACGTCAAGTTCCGCGTGTCCAACACCACCTTGACCGCCGGTCGCCAGAACTTCAGCAGCGGAATCGTCGATACCATCGGCAACCGTGCCCTGCCTTCGAGCTTCGAGGGTGTGAGCTTCAACAGCGAAGAGTTCAGCAACCTGTCGTTCCAGGGCGGCATCTTTGATCGCGTTTCGCCGCGTACCGAACAAAGCCTGTCGAAATTCCGTTCCGAGTACGGCAATGGCCAGGAAACCGACAAGGTCAAAACCCTGGGCTTCAACTACCAGCCGTTCAAGAGCCTGAAAACCAGCGTATTCGCCGCTAACGTCGAAGACTTCTGGAACCAGTACTACTTCGGTGCCACCCACGAATTGGGTGATGCACAGACCCTGGCACTGACCACCGGCCTGAATTACTACAAAACCACCGACACCGGCAGCAAGAAGATGGGCAACATCGACAACGACACTTACTCGTTGTCCCTGGGGCTGACCCACCAGGCCCATAGCCTGACCTTCTCGTACCAGGAAGTTAACGGTGACGAGTACTTCGACTACCTGCACGAAACCAACGGCATCTACCTGGCCAACTCCCTGACCTCCGACTTCAACAGCCCGAACGAGAAGTCCTTCCAGATCGCCTACGGCATCAACATGGCCGAATACGGCGTGCCGGGCCTGAAGTTCAACGTCTACTCGGCGCGCGGCTGGGGCATCGACGGTACTCACTACAACGGTACCGCCTACGGTACTGCCGGTGAGAGCCGCAGCGACCTGCGCCTGATGGACGGCGAGAAACACCAGGAATACGGGGTTGGCACGTCCTACGCGATTCAGAGCGGCCCACTCAAGGCCACCACCATCCGTGGCACCTACGTGACTCACCGCGCCAGCGCACAACAGGCTGACGGCAACATCAAAGAGTTCCGCCTGGTCACCACCATCCCGTTCAACATTCTTTAACTAGCACCAGGTAGACGGCAGGCTCAGGACGAGCCTGCCGTCTACGCTTGTCTGGTCCCATCGATTGCAGAGGGCTCTGAATGAAAATGCTCCCGCTACAAGCTGCCGTTGCCGCTGCGCTGTTAAGCGTGGCTATCGGCGTATCGGCCAAACCCCTGGTGGTCTGCACCGAAGCCAGCCCGGAGGGTTTTGACCCGGTCCTGTACACCACGGCCGTCACCGCCGATGCCGCCGCCGAAACCATGTTCAACCGCCTGGTGGACTTCAAGCCCGGCACCACCGAGATCGTGCCAGCGCTCGCCACTTCCTGGGAAATCAGTGACGACGGCCTGACCTATACCTTTCATCTGCGCGACGACGTCAAGTTCCACACCACCGACTACTTCAAACCCACGCGCAACATGAATGCAGACGACGTGCTCTGGAGCTTCCAGCGTCAACTGGACCCGAAACACCCGTGGCACAACAAATCCAGCGTGGGCTACCCGTACTTTGAAAGCATGGGCTTCAAGGAACTGCTCAAGAGCGTGGAGAAGACCGATGACCATACCGTGGTCTTCACCCTGACCCGCCCTGAGGCACCGTTCCTGGCCGATGTCGCGATGCCGTTCACCGCCATCCACTCCGCCGAGTACGCCGACAAGCTACTCGCCGCCGGCAAGACCGAAGAGCTCAACAGCAAGCCGATCGGCACCGGCCCGTTCATTTTCACACGCTACCAGAAGGACGCTCAGGTGCGCTTCAAGGCCAACCCGGAGTACTTCCGTGGCAAGCCTCCGGCCGATCCGTTGATCCTTGCCATTGCGGTCGACAACAACGTGCGCCTGCAGAAGCTCAAGGCCAACGAATGCCAGATCGCGCTGTATCCCAAGCCCGACGACCTTCCCAGCATCAAGAAAGACCCGAACCTGAAGGTCGCCGAACTGGCGGCGATGACCACCGCATACACCGCCCTGAACACCACCCACAAGTACATGAGCGACGCGCGGGTGCGTCACGCGATCAACATCGCGTTCGACAAGAAAGGCTACAACGAATCCCTGTATGGCAAAGGCAACGCCGTGGATGCCACCGGGCCGTATCCGCCGACCCTGCTGGGCTTCAACGATAAGCTGAAAAACCCTGAACGCGACCTGGACAAGGCCCGTGCCCTGCTCAAGGAAGCCGGTGTACCGGAAGGCACCGAGTTCACCCTGTTTACCCGTAACGGCGGTGGCCCGACCAACCCCAACCCGATGCTCGGCGCCCAGCGCATGCAGGCGGATCTGGCGCAGATCGGCCTGAAAGTGAACATCAAGGTCATGGAATGGGGCGAAATGCTCAAGCGCGCCAAAGCCGGCGAGCACGACATGGTTTCCGCCGGCTGGGCCGGTGACAACGGCGATCCGGATAACTTCCTTACGCCGAACCTGAGTTGCGATGCAGCGAAAAACGGCGAAAACTACGCGCGCTGGTGTAACAAAGAGTTTCAGGACTTGATCGATAAGGCCCGCGCCGACGCTGAACCCCAGCAGCGGGCCGCACTCTATCAACAAGCCCTGGAGGTTTTCGACAAGGACCAACCGTGGATTCCCATGGCGTACCCGAAAATGTTCACCGCCATGCGCAAGAACGTCGAGGGTTATACCCAAAGCCCTCTGACGAACAATAACTTCGCCACCACCCAGGTGAAGTAAATAAGAGAAACGCTCGGCACCGCCCACCAGGACGGTGCCGAACCTGCCTAACCGGCTGATTGAGGTACACCACAAGATGTTTAGTTTTATTGCCCGCCGACTGGGGTTATTGATCCCCACGTTTTTCGGCATCACGTTGCTCACGTTTGCGTTGATACGCATGATCCCTGGCGACCCTGTCGAAGTCATGATGGGCGAGCGGCGCGTCGACCCCGAGATGCACGCACAGGCAATGGAACGCCTTGGCCTTAACAAGCCGCTGTACGCGCAATACCTGGACTACGTCGGCAAGCTCGCCCACGGCGACCTTGGCGAATCCCTGCGTACCCGTACCAGCGTGTGGACCGAGTTCACCGCCCTCTTCCCGGCGACCCTGGAACTGTCCATGGCCGCCCTGTTGTTCGCCGGCATCCTGGGCCTGTTGGCCGGGGTGATCGCGGCACTCAAGCGAGGATCCCTGTTCGACCACGGGGTGATGGGCATCTCCCTGGCGGGCTATTCGATGCCGATCTTCTGGTGGGGCCTGATCCTGATCATGTTCTTCTCCGTGAGCCTGGGCTGGACCCCGGTGTCCGGACGTATCGACCTGCTCTACGACATCGAGCCGCGCACCGGTTTCATGCTGATCGACACCCTGCTGGCCGACGAGCCGGACGCGTTCTGGGATGCGCTGCACCACCTGATCCTGCCGGCCATCGTGCTCGGCACCATCCCGTTGGCAGTGATCGCGCGGATGACCCGTTCATCCATGCTCGAAGTGCTGCGCGAAGACTACATCCGCACCGCCAAGGCCAAAGGCCTGTCGCCGGCGCGCGTGGTGTTCGTGCACGGCCTGCGTAACGCACTGATTCCGGTACTCACCGTGGTCGGCCTGCAAGTCGGCACCCTGCTGGCCGGTGCGGTGCTGACCGAAACCATCTTCTCGTGGCCCGGCATCGGCAAATGGCTGATCGAAGCCATCGGCGCGCGGGACTACCCGGTGGTGCAAAACGGCATCCTGCTGATCGCCTGTCTGGTGATCCTGGTGAATTTCGTGGTGGACATCCTCTACGGCTTCGCCAACCCACGCATCCGTCACCAGCGCTGAGATCATGACCATGACCACACCTACTCAAGTGTCAGCAGTCGATCAAAGCCTGCTGTACCCGTCGCCATACAAAGAATTCTGGCAAGCCTTCTCCAAGAACAAAGGCGCGGTTGCCGGCCTGCTGTTCATGTTGCTGATCGTGTTCTGCGCGATCTTCGCCCCCTGGGTAGCGCCGCATAACCCGAGCGAGCAATACCGCGATTTCCTGCTGACCCCGCCGTCGTGGCTGGAAGGCGGGCAGATCCAGTTCCTGCTCGGCACCGACGAACTGGGCCGCGACCTGCTCTCGCGCCTGATCCAGGGCTCGCGCCTGTCCTTGCTGATCGGCTTGTCGTCGGTGGTGATGTCGCTGATCCCGGGCATCCTGCTGGGTCTGTTCGCCGGTTTCTTCCCGCGCCTGCTCGGCCCGACCATCATGCGCCTGATGGACATCATGCTGGCCCTGCCCTCGCTGCTGCTGGCGGTTGCGATTGTCGCGATCCTCGGCCCTGGCCTGATCAACACCGTGATCGCCATCGCCATCGTGTCGCTGCCGTCCTACGTACGTCTGACCCGCGCTGCGGTGATGGGCGAGCTGAACCGTGACTACGTGACTGCCGCCCGCCTCGCCGGCGCCGGCCTGCCCCGCCTGATGTTCATCACCGTGCTGCCTAACTGCATGGCGCCGCTGATCGTGCAGGCCACCTTGAGTTTCTCTTCGGCGATCCTCGATGCCGCGGCCCTGGGCTTCCTTGGCCTTGGCGTACAACCGCCAACCCCGGAGTGGGGCACCATGCTGGCTTCGGCCCGTGACTACATCGAACGCGCCTGGTGGGTGGTGAGCCTGCCTGGCCTGACCATTTTGCTCAGCGTGCTGGCAATCAACTTGATGGGTGACGGCCTGCGCGACGCGCTGGACCCGAAACTCAAGAACGCCGCCTGAGGAGATTCCCATGTCACTGTTAGAAATCAAGAATCTCAACGTCCGCTTCGGCGACAAGACCGCCGTGCCGGTGGTCGATGGCCTCGACATTGCCGTCGACAAGGGCGAAGTCCTGGCCATCGTTGGCGAGTCGGGCTCGGGTAAATCCGTGACCATGATGGCGCTGATGGGGCTGATCGAGCACCCTGGCATCGTCACCGCCGACGCCCTGAACTTCGACGGCAAGGACATGCTCAAGCTGAGCAACCGCCAGCGCCGCCAGATCGTCGGCAAAGACCTGGCGATGGTGTTCCAGGACCCGATGACCGCGCTGAACCCCAGCTACACCGTGGGTTTCCAGATCGAAGAAGTGCTGCGCCTGCACCTGAAGATGTCCGGCAAGCAAGCCCGCAAGCGCGCCATCGAGCTGTTGGAAAAAGTCGAGATCCCGGGCGCCGCCAGCCGTATGGACGCCTACCCGCACCAACTGTCCGGCGGTATGAGCCAGCGTGTGGCAATCGCCATGGCGATTGCCGGCGAGCCGAAACTGCTGATCGCCGACGAACCGACCACGGCATTGGACGTCACCATTCAAGCGCAGATCATGGACTTGCTCCTGGCCCTGCAAAAAGAGCAGAACATGGGCCTGGTACTGATCACCCACGACCTCGCGGTCGTGGCTGAAACCGCCCAGCGCGTGTGCGTGATGTACGCCGGCCAAGCCGTGGAAGTCGGCCAGGTGCCGCAGTTGTTCGATATCCCGGCGCACCCATACAGCGAAGCGCTGCTCAAGGCGATCCCCGAGCACAGCCTCGGCGCCACGCGCCTGGCCACGCTGCCGGGTATCGTGCCCGGCCGCTATGACCGCCCGCAGGGTTGCCTGCTGTCGCCACGCTGCCCGTATGTGCAGGAAAGCTGCCGTGCCCAGCGGCCCGGCCTTGATCCGAAAAGCAACAGCCTTGCGCGCTGCTTCTACCCCTTGAACCAGGAGGTGGCGTAATGGCCGTCGTTCTTACCGCCCGCGACCTGACCCGTCATTACGAAGTGTCCCGTGGCCTGTTCAAGGGCCATGCGCTGGTACGCGCGCTTAATGGTGTGTCGTTTGAACTGGAAGCCGGCAAGACCCTCGCGGTTGTAGGCGAGTCAGGTTGCGGCAAATCCACCCTGGCCCGTGCGCTGACGCTGATTGAAGAGCCATCCTCGGGCTCGTTGAAAATCGCCGGCCAGGAAGTCGCCGGTGCCGACAAGGCCCAGCGCAAGCAATTGCGCAAAGACGTGCAGATGGTGTTCCAGAGCCCGTATGCCTCATTGAACCCACGCCAGAAGGTCGGTGATCAACTGGGCGAGCCGCTGCTGATCAACACCAACCTGTCCGCCGCCGAACGCCGCGAGAAAGTGCAGGCGATGATGAAGCAAGTGGGCCTGCGCCCTGAGCATTACCAGCGCTACCCGCACATGTTCTCCGGTGGCCAGCGCCAGCGGATCGCCCTGGCCCGCGCGATGATGCTGCAACCGAAAGTGCTGGTGGCGGATGAACCCACCTCGGCGCTGGACGTGTCGATCCAGGCCCAGGTGCTCAACCTGTTCATGGACCTGCAGCAGGAATTCAACACCGCCTACGTGTTCATCTCCCACAACCTGGCGGTGGTGCAGCACGTTGCCGATGACGTGATGGTGATGTACCTCGGTCGCCCGGTGGAAGTGGGCCCCAAGGAAGACATCTACGCGCGCCCCCTGCATCCGTACACCCAGGCGCTCCTCTCGGCCACCCCGACCATTCATCCGGATCCGAACAAACCGAAGATCAAAATCGTTGGCGAGTTGCCCAACCCACTGAACCCGCCGCCGGGCTGCGCGTTCCACAAGCGCTGCCCGTATGCGACGGCACGTTGCAGCAGCGAGGAACCGCAACTGCGCGCCTTGGATAACCGCCAGGTGGCGTGCCACTACGCGGAGCAGTTTGTGGCCTGACCCAGCAATAAAAATGCCCTGGAGGTTCAGTCCAGGGCATGACATGAGTTCTACCGCCCCACCCGTCGGATTGCGCATCAGTCCGGTAGGTGGGGCTTTTTTTTCAGCTCGACTCAGGTATCGCTGTCACCCTCAGTGTCATCATCGTCCGCAGGGGCCTGTTGGTCATCGTCATCCTTGGAGCCACCCTGGTCCTCATCACCGGGCTCCGACTCGCTCTTGGCCAGTTGTAAACCACCCGCCTGCGCCGTTTTCGCCGCTACGAACCCTGGGACCTGGCTCTGCACTGCGGTATTGGCCCATGCAGAGGAGATCCCCAGCGATAACATCACCAGCACTTTTAGCAACATCACTAAACGTTGAAAAATACTCATGGTCAATTTCCGTCCAGTCAGTGAATCACTCGCGCCGGCGTTCGACCGTCGCTGTGAATTAAGCTAGTTCCGATCCTGGTTTTATGCCACTCGCGCGTCAGGTGTCACCATCGTCATAGGTTTCGCTGTCTTCCCCTTCGTTATAGGGGTTTTCTGCATCTTCCTTGGGCGCAGGCTGGGCCTGGGGTTGCCAACTGCCGGAGTTGACCTCGTTCTGCTTTTTCTTGGTGACCGGGCCGGTGTCTTTCCACTGCGGCACTCCTGCGCCCGCCAGTGCCGGAAGGGACGTCAGCCCCAGGACGGCCAGCAACACCAGGGGAATGGCGCGTTGAGCATTTCGCACGGTGATCTCCTTTGCAGTCGGTGGTTAAACGCTAGACCCGATGCCGGATTCTCGCCAATCCCATGCCTGGAGGAGAAAAAAATGTGGGAGGGGGCTTGCCCCCGATAGCGTACTGTCTGCCCCGAATGTACTGGCTGACACACTGCTATCGGGGGCAAGCCCCCTCCCACATTTTGTTTTGCAGCGCTCAGACCTTAGTGGTGCTCGCGGGTCGCGCGGAATTTCACATCCGGCCAGCGCTCTTCCATCAGCGCCAGGTTGACCCGGGTCGGGGCCAGGTAGGTCAGGTGACCGCCGCCATCGAGCGCGAGGTTTTCCACGGCCTTGTTGGAGAACTCTTCCAGCTTCTTCTTATCGGCGCATTCGATCCAGCGCGCGGAGTACACGGTGATCGGCTCGTAGGAGCATTCGACCTTGTATTCCTCTTTCAAGCGGCTGGCGACCACATCGAACTGCAGCACACCCACGGCGCCGAGGATGATGTCGTTGCTGCGCTCGGGGAAGAACACCTGGGTAGCGCCCTCTTCCGCCAGTTGCTGCAGGCCTTGGCGCAGTTGCTTGGATTTCAGCGGGTCACGCAGGCGCACGCGGCGGAACAGTTCCGGGGCGAAGTGCGGGATACCGGTGAAGCCCAGCGCTTCGCCTTCGGTGAAGGTGTCGCCGATCTGGATGGTGCCGTGGTTGTGCAGGCCGATGATGTCGCCGGCGTAGGCCTCTTCGAGCTGTTCACGCTCGGAGGAGAAGAACGTCAGGGCGTCGCCGATGCGCACGTCCTTGCCGGTGCGCACGTGGCGCATCTTCATGCCTTTTTCGTACTTGCCCGAGCAGATGCGCATGAAGGCAATACGGTCGCGGTGCTTGGGGTCCATGTTCGCCTGGATCTTGAACACGAAGCCGGTGAATTTCTCTTCCACCGGTTCCACGGTGCGCTCGTTGGCGACACGGGCCAGCGGCTTCGGTGCCCAGTTCACGACGGCGTCGAGCACGTGGTCGACGCCGAAGTTGCCCAGGGCGGTCCCGAAGAACACCGGGGTCAGTTGGCCGTCGAGGAACTCCTGCTGGTTGAACTCATGGCAGGCGCCCTGCACCAGTTCCAACTGGTCGACAAAGCGGTCGTACTCGTCACCCAGGTGGGCGCGGGCTTCGTCGGAGTCGAGCTTCTCGATGATTTTCACATCGGTGCGCTCGTGGCCATGACCGGCGGTGTAGACAATGATGTAGTCGTCGGCCAGGTGGTACACGCCCTTGAAGTCGCGGTAGCAACCGATCGGCCAGGTGATCGGCGCCGCCTTGATCTTCAGGACGGCTTCGATTTCATCCAGCAATTCGATCGGGTCGCGGATATCACGGTCGAGTTTGTTGATGAAGCTGACAATCGGCGTATCACGCAGCCGACATACGTCCATCAGCGCGATGGTACGTGGCTCGACGCCCTTACCGCCGTCGAGGACCATCAGTGCCGAGTCCACCGCGGTCAGGGTGCGGTAGGTGTCTTCGGAGAAGTCTTCGTGGCCCGGGGTGTCGAGCAGGTTGACCATGTGGTCGCGATACGGGAACTGCATGACCGACGTGGTAATGGAAATACCCCGTTGTTTTTCCATTTCCATCCAGTCGGAGGTGGCATGGCGGTCGGATTTGCGCGATTTCACCGTGCCGGCCACTGCGATCGCCTTGCCCATCAGCAGGAGCTTCTCGGTGATGGTGGTTTTACCGGCATCGGGGTGGGAAATAATGGCGAAAGTGCGGCGTTTCGCGACTTCGGCGGCCTGGTGGGTCATGGGAAATCGCCTGGCAGGTGAGTCAAAAAAGGGCGGCGAGTATAGCGCAAACCGCAGGTACCGGACCACCGTTCACCCCATTGGGGGTGGCTAAATGCTGCCAAGTATGGAACCTTTTAAAAGGTAGAGACGTCCACTCCCCTGCTACCGCACTCGTAACAGGGGCTGAAAAATCAGCAAGTTAGCCTGACGAGGCTGCGCTCATGGCTCGATTTGATACCGCGTTGCCGGTATTGGCGAGCTGCTTTTCGCGACCACATTCAGAGGCAGCCAGGAATGGCATTGCCGCTCGGAAATGTGGTCGCCGACAAAAGAAAAAAGGAGTCCGCCTGTGGCTATTCGCTATGGCAAAGGGCTGATAGGAGGAGTGGTTGTCGTCGCTCTCCTGGCCCTGCTGGTCCACTGGATCGGCATCAACACGATCGAACTGTACCGCGACGATTTATTGTTTTACCTGCAAGCTCATTTGATCCTGGTTCTAGTCTCCATGCTGGCCGCCCTCGTTGTGGGCATCCCCGCCGGTATCCTGCTCAGCCGACCGAACATGGTCGGGCGCGCAGAACGCTTCATGCAGATCTTCAACATCGGCAACACCGTCCCACCCCTGGCCGTACTGGCCATCGCCCTCGGCGTCCTCGGCATCGGCAGCGGCCCGGCCATCTTCGCACTGTTCCTCGCCTCCTTGTTGCCCATCGTGCGCAACACCTACGAAGGCCTCAAAAACGTTCAAGGCTCGCTGAAAGAAGCCGCCACCGGCATCGGCATGACCCCGCGCCAGGTGCTGTTTCGCGTCGAATTGCCGAACGCCGTGCCGATCATCATCGGCGGTGTGCGCGTGGCCCTGGCGATCAACGTCGGTACCGCGCCGCTGGCGTTCCTGATCGGTGCCAATAGCCTGGGCAGCCTGATTTTCCCCGGCATCGCCCTGAACAATCAGCCGCAACTGCTGCTCGGCGCCGCGTGCACCGCGTTGCTGGCGCTGCTGCTCGACGGCCTGGTAACCATGGCCAGCCGCCTCTGGCTGGAACGCGGTTTGCGTCCGTCTTAAGGCTTGGCAAAGGAATAAACATGAAAAAATTCACCTTGATACTGAGCTGCGTCCTGCTGTTTGCAGGGTTTGCGCAAGCTGCCGAAAAACCCGTGATCCGCATTGGCGCGCGGGTGTTTACCGAACAGACCCTGCTGGCCGAAATCACCTCCCAGTACCTGCGCACCAAGGGCTATGACGCCCGCGTGACCGGCGGCCTGGGCAGCAACCTGGCGCGCAGTGCCCAGGAAAGCGGGCAACTGGACCTGATCTGGGAATACACCGGCGTGTCGCTGGTGGCCTACAACCATGTCGATGAGAAGCTCGACAGCGAACAGTCCTACGCCCGAGTGAAAGAGCTCGACGCGAAAAAAGGCCTGGTCTGGCTGTCGCCGTCGCGCTTCAGCAACACCTACGCCCTGGCACTGCCCGAGAAAGTGGCCGAGGAGCATCCAGAGATCAACAGCATCAGCGACCTCACCAACGCCATGGCGAAAGACACCAAGGAACACCGCCTGGTGGCCCTGGACACCGAGTTCGCCAACCGCTCCGACGGCCTGGCCGGCATGGTCAAGCTGTATGACATGAACCTGACGCGCAAAAACACCCGGCAGATGGACGCGGGCCTGGTCTACACCGCCCTGCGTAACGGCCAGGTGTTTGCCGGCCTGGTCTACACCACCGACGGTCGTCTCAACGCGTTCAAATTGAAGCTGCTGGCCGACGACAAGCACTATTTCCCGGACTACACCGCCGCCCCCGTGGTGCGCCAGGTTTACCTCGACGCACACCCGCAGCTGGCCGCAGACCTTGCGCCACTGGCCGCGCTGTTCGACGACAAGACCATGCGCGAGTTGAACGCGCGGGTCGACGTCGACCATGAAAGCCCATCCGCTGTTGCCGCCGATTTCCTGCGCCAACATCCAATCAACTAAGAAGGAGAAGACATGGAATTCCTGAACGCCTTTTCCCATCTTGATTGGGCCCAGGTCCTGCACCTGACCTGGCAGCACATCACCCTGGTCGGTATCGCGGTGATCCTGGCGATTGTCGTCGGCGTGCCCCTCGGCGTGCTGATGACCCGCTTCCCGACCCTCGCCGGCCCGTTGCAAGCCAGCGCCACGGTGCTGCTGACCGTGCCGTCCATCGCCCTGTTCGGCCTGCTGCTGCCGTTCTACTCCAAATTCGGCCAGGGCCTGGGGCCGATGCCGGCGATCACCGCCGTGTTCCTCTACTCCCTGCTGCCGATCATGCGTAACACCTACCTGGCCCTCACCGGCGTCGAACCGGGCATCCGCGAAGCCGCCAAAGGCATCGGCATGACCTTCGGCCAGCGCCTGCGCATGGTCGAACTGCCCATCGCCGTGCCGGTGATCCTCGCCGGCGTGCGTACCGCCGTGGTGATGAACATTGGCGTCATGACCATCGCCGCCACCATCGGCGCCGGTGGCCTGGGTGTACTTATTCTGGCTTCCATCAGCCGCAGCGACATGTCGATGCTGATCGTCGGCGCCGTGCTGGTCAGTCTCCTGGCCATCTTCGCCGACCTGCTTCTGCAATGGCTGCAACGCTCGCTGACTCCAAAAGGACTGCTCAAATGATCGAACTTCAAAACCTGACCAAGACTTTTCAAAGCAACGGCAAAACTGTTTCGGCCGTGAACGACGTAAGCCTGACCGTCAACGAAGGCGAGATTTGCGTATTCCTCGGCCCTTCGGGCTGCGGCAAGAGCACCACGCTGAAAATGATCAACCGCCTGATCAAGCCGACCTCGGGCAAGATCCTGATCAACGGTGAAGACACCACCGACCTCGACGAAGTGACCTTGCGTCGCAACATCGGCTATGTGATCCAGCAGATCGGCCTGTTCCCGAACATGACCATCGAGGAAAACATCGTGGTCGTGCCCAAGCTCCTGGGTTGGGACAAGCAGAAATGCCACGACCGCGCCCGCGAGTTGATGAGCATGATCAAGCTGGAGCCCAAGCAGTACCTGCATCGCTACCCGCGTGAACTGTCGGGCGGCCAGCAACAGCGCATCGGCGTGATTCGTGCACTGGCGGCCGATGCCCCGTTGCTGCTGATGGATGAGCCGTTCGGCGCGGTCGACCCGATCAACCGCGAGATGATCCAGAACGAGTTCTTCGAGATGCAACGGGCGCTGAACAAGACCGTGATCATGGTCAGCCACGACATCGACGAAGCCATCAAGCTGGGTGACAAGATCGCCATCTTCCGCGCCGGCAAGCTGCTGCAGATCGACCATCCGGACACCCTGCTGGCCCATCCGGCCGATGAGTTCGTCAGCAACTTCGTGGGCCAGGACAGCACCCTCAAGCGCCTGCTGCTGGTGAAGGCTGAAGATGCGGCGGACAACGCCCCGTCGGTGAGCCCGGAAACCCCGGTGGCCGATGCCCTGGAGCTGATGGACGAAACTGACCGCCGCTATGTGGTAGTCACGTGCGCCGAGAACAAGGCGCTCGGCTATGTACGCCGTCGCGACCTGCACCGTCAGACCGGTACCTGCGGCCAGTACCTGCGCGAGTTCAACGCCACGGCGGCGTATGACGAGCATTTGCGCATCCTGTTGTCGCGCATGTACGAGTTCAACCGCTCGTGGTTGCCGGTGATGGATGCCGAGCGGGTGTTCCTGGGTGAAGTGACCCAAGAGTCGATTGCCGAGTACCTGAGTTCCGGTAAGTCCCGTGGGGGCAAGACCAGCATTGTCTCCCCCGCCGAGACCGCCCTGGCCTGATCTTATGTGGGGGGCTTGCTCCCGATGGCGGTGTGTCAGTCACTTCATCTGTCACTGATCCACCGCTATCGGGAGCAAGCCCCCTCCCACATTTCCCCTTCGGAGAGTCAGGGAAATCGCCTCGATTACCACTCCGCGGGGAACATCATTCCGTCACACCGGTCGGTTACATAAGTAGCTGCACGCCATCGCGCGACGAACGCGTGCAAAAACGCGACATTTTTAGTTGATCTATGGCCCCTCACGTCCTAAAGTTCGCGCCGAACGTCCATGCTGGAAACGATCCATCCGGCTCAAGTACTGACGACGAGACAGCAAGGCCAAGGGAAGCGTCTATTCCCATGGCCTTTTTGCTTTCGGCGACATGCCTTGGGAAGTAGGCGAACCAAAGTGGGGATACGGAGGACGTTCATTTGCACCCATTGATCAATTTAGTTTGCCCTTAGGAGTTCCCAGCATGTCGATCAACGTCGAAGATTATTTCGCGCGCGCCACTTTTGACAAAATGAAGGCGTTCGCCGACAAACAGGAAACCCCGTTCGTGGTGATCGACACCGCGATGATCAGCCAGGCCTACGATGACCTGCGCGCCGGTTTCGAATTCGCCAAGGTGTATTACGCGGTCAAGGCCAACCCTGCCGTCGAGATCATCGACCTGTTGAAAGACAAGGGTTCGAGCTTCGACATCGCCTCGATCTATGAGCTGGACAAGGTCATGGACCGTGGCGTCAGCGCCGACCGTATCAGCTACGGCAACACCATCAAGAAATCCAAGGACATCCGCTACTTCTACGAGAAGGGCGTGCGCCTGTTCTCCACCGACTCCGAAGCCGACCTGCGCAACATCGCCAAGGCCGCACCGGGTTCGAAAGTGTATGTACGTATCCTCACCGAAGGCTCGACCACCGCTGACTGGCCTCTGTCGCGCAAGTTCGGCTGCCAGACCGACATGGCCATGGACCTGCTGATCCTCGCTCGTGACCTGGGCCTGGTGCCGTACGGCATTTCGTTCCACGTTGGCTCGCAGCAACGCGACATCAGCGTGTGGGACGCGGCAATCGCCAAGGTCAAAGTGATCTTCGAGCGCCTGAAGGAAGAAGACGGCATCCACCTCAAGCTGATCAACATGGGCGGTGGCTTCCCGGCCAACTACATCACCCGCACCAACAGCCTGGAAACCTACGCCGAAGAGATCATCCGTTTCCTCAAGGAAGACTTCGGCGATGACCTGCCGGAAATCATCCTGGAGCCAGGCCGTTCGTTGATCGCCAACGCCGGTATCCTGGTCAGCGAAGTGGTGTTGGTTGCACGTAAGTCCCGTACCGCCGTCGAGCGTTGGGTGTACACGGATGTGGGCAAGTTCTCCGGCCTGATCGAAACCATGGACGAAGCCATCAAGTTCCCGATCTGGACCGAGAAGAAAGGCGAGATGGAAGAAGTGGTCATCGCCGGCCCAACCTGTGACAGCGCCGACATCATGTACGAAAACTACAAGTACGGCCTGCCGCTGAACCTGGCGATTGGTGATCGTTTGTACTGGTTGTCGACCGGTGCCTACACCACCAGCTACAGCGCGGTTGAGTTCAATGGCTTTCCGCCGTTGAAGTCGTTCTACGTGTAACCGCAGCGCCAAGCCTTAAGCTGTACGCTGCGAGAAAAAGCCCACGACCCGTCGTGGGCTTTTTTGTGTGTAAAAAAGAATGTTTCTCGACAACTCACGGCATAATGCGCGCCTTGGCATTCATATCCAGATAGACGAGGCAGTCAGACGTGTTGAAGAAAACCCTGTTCCAGTTGCACTGGTTCTTCGGCATTACTGCCGGGCTGGTGCTGGCCTTGATGGGGATCACCGGGGCTGCGGTCTCGTTTCAGGATGAGATCCTGCGGGCGCTCAACCCGAGCGTGTTGAGCGTGGAGAAACGCGAAGCCGGCGTGCTGCCGCCCGCCGAGCTGGTGCGCAAGCTGGAAGCCACCGAAGGCAAGGCCGTGTCCATGCTGTGGGTGGAAAGCGAAAGCGGCAACGCCGCCCGCGTGTTCTTCACCCCGCCGCCGGGCGAGCGCCGTGGCCAGATGCGCTATTTCGACCCCTACACCGGCGACTACATGGGCGACGCGGTCGGCCAGGATGTACTCGGCTTTATCCTGCAACTGCACCGCTTCCTGGCCATGGGCGAAACCGGCCGGCAGATCACCGGCGCCTGCACGCTGATCCTGGTGTTCTTCTGCCTGTCCGGCCTGTACCTGCGCTGGCCGCGCCAGGTTGCCAACTGGCGTGCCTGGCTGACGCTGGACTGGCGCAAAAAGGGCCGCAGCTTCAACTGGGATTTGCATTCGGTGTTCGGCACCTGGTGCCTGCTGGCCTACCTGTTGGCGGCGCTGACCGGCCTGTCCTGGTCCTACGACTGGTACAGCCAGGGCCTGACCAAACTGCTGTCCGACGCGCCGCAGAATGAACGGATGCGCAAGCGCGGCCCACCGCCCGAAGGCCCGGCACCGGTGGCCAACTACGACGCGATCTGGAGCAGCATCTACAGCAACGCCGGCCCAGGCTTGAGTGCCTATAACATCCGCATGCCAGCCGTCGCCGGGCAACCCGCCATCGTCTATTACCTGCTCAAAGACTCCCCCCACGACCGCGCACTGAACCAGATCAACCTGGACCCGGCCACCGGCGAGGTCAAATCCCATGACCCGTACGCCGGCAAAACCTTCAAGTCGCAGTTACTCACCAGCATCTACGCGCTGCACACCGGCAGTTATTTCGGCCTGGCGGGGCGCATTATCCTCACCGTCAGCTCGCTGCTCATGCCGCTGTTCTTCATCACCGGCTGGCTGCTGTACCTGGACCGTCGGCGCAAAAAACGCCAGGTACGCGACGCACGCAAAGGCCTCAATGCCAACCACAGTGATGCCCCGGCCTGGCTGATCGGCTTTGCCAGCCAGAGCGGGTTTGCCGAGCAACTGGCCTGGCAGACCGCCGGACAATTGCAGGCAGCCGGCCTGCCGGTGAAGGTGCAGCCTCTGGGCAGTGTCAGCCAGGACGACTTGCGCCAGTCGGAAAACGCGCTGTTCGTCGTCAGCACCTTCGGCGACGGCGAAGCCCCCGACAGTGCCCGAGGGTTCGAGCGCAGCGTGCTCGGCCAGGATCTGTCACTCAAAGGCCTGAACTACTCGGTACTGGCCCTGGGTGATCGCCAGTACCAACACTTCTGCGGCTTTGCCCGGCGCTTGCATTTCTGGCTGACCCACCAGGGTGGCAACCCACTGTTCGCCCCGGTGGAAGTGGACAGCGGCGACAGCGCCGCCCTGCTGCACTGGCAACAACAGCTTGGACAGCTGACGGGCCAGGCACCCGTCGCCGCCTGGCCGACCGCCCAGTATGAAAACTGGACGCTGAGCCAGCGCACCCTGCTCAACCCCGGCAGCGCCAGCTCGGACGTCTTCCTGCTGGGCCTCACATCGCCATCGAAACAAAACTGGCTGGCCGGCGACCTGGTGGAAATCCTGCCGCGCAATTGCCCGTGGGCCATCGAGCACTTCCTCGAAGGCCTGGGGCTGATCGGCACTGACGGCGTGCTGATCGACGGCCTGCCACACACCCTCAACCAGGCCCTTGCGACCCGCCAACTGCCGGACAACCGGGCGCACCTGGTCGGCCTGCACGCTCAAGCGCTGGTGAACGCGCTCGCGCCCCTGGGCATGCGCGAATACTCCATCGCCTCGATCGCCAGCGACGGCGTGCTGGAATTGATCGTGCGCCAGGAACGCCACCCCGATGGCAGCCTGGGTGTGGGCTCGGGCTGGCTCACCGAACATGCGGCCATTGGCTCGGCAATCAGCCTGCGCCTGCGCCGCAACAGTGGCTTCCACCTGCCGGAGGCGCCGGTGCCATTGATCCTGCTGGGTAACGGCACCGGCCTGGCCGGTTTGCGCAGCTTGCTCAAGGCGCGCATTGCCGATGGCCAGCAGCGCAACTGGCTACTGTTCGGCGAACGCACCATCGCCCACGACTACCTGTGCCGGGACGAGCTGCAAAGCTGGCTGGCCAGTGGTGACCTGGCCCTGCTGGACCTGGCGTTTTCCCGGGATCAGGAGGAGAAAATCTACGTGCAGGATCGCCTGCGTGAATCCGCCGATGTCCTGCGTAAATGGCTCGCGGACGGCGCGGCGATTTATGTGTGCGGCAGCTTGCAGGGGATGGCGACGGGCGTGGACCAGGCACTGGTCGACATCCTGGGGAGTGAGGTGGTGGAGCGCTTGATCGAACAGGGGCGCTACCGCCGGGATGTCTACTGATGTGATCCAATGTGGGAGGGGGTTTGTCCCCTCCCACATTTAGATTGCATTTCAGGTCAGGCCGGTTGCAGCTTCTGTTCGAATACCGAGACCCCATCCAGGTCGCGTAAAATCACGGTCAACTCCGCTGTCTGTCCATCAATCTGCACTTCGCCAAAAAACTGAAACCCGGCAAACGGCGAGGTGTTCTGCGCAGGCGGGGCCTTCTCGAACACCACCTCAGGGCCAAAGGTTTTATCCAGTGGATTGGGGCCGAAGCTGCCCGCATTCAGAGGCCCGGCGACAAACTCCCAGAACGGCTCGAAATCCTGGAACGCCGCCCGATCCGGGTGGTAGTGATGGGCCGCGCAGTAATGCACATCCGCCGTCAGCCACACATGGTTGCGCACTTTCTGCGCGCGCAGAAAGCCAAGTAATTCGGCGATTTCCAGCTCGCGGCCCTGCGCCGGGCCAGGGTCATTGTTGGCGATGGCTTCCCAACGCGGCACGCCGGGGCTGACTTCGCCGTCGGGCACGCCGAGGCCGATGGGCATGTCGGCGGCGATCACCTTCCATTGGGCCTGGGAGGCCTTGAGTTCGCGCTTGAGCCAGTCCAACTGCTCGCGGCCGAGGAAGGGTTTTTCACCACCCAGGTTGTCATCGTTGGGGCCGCGATAGCTGCGCATGTCGAGCACGAATACATCCAGCAACGGACCATAACTGAGCTTGCGATAAATCCGCCCGCCGCCGTCTGCGCTTTGCCGGCGCATGGGTGAATACTCCAGCCAGGCCTGGCGTGCGTGGCCCACCAAGGTGTTGATGTCCTTGGTCTGGTAGCGCTCGTCGAGTTGCTTGCCGGGCGACCAGTTATTCACCACTTCATGGTCATCCCACTGCCAGATCTGCGGCACTTCGGCATTGAAGCGGCGCACGTTTTCGTCCAGCAGGTTGTAGCGGTAGTTGCCGCGATATTCGTCGAGGGTTTCGGCGACCTTGCTCTTGGCTTCGGTGGTGATATTGCGCCAGATGCGCCCGCCCTCGGTAGGCAATTGCGCGGGCACCGGGCCGTCGGCGTAGATGGTGTCGCCGCTGTGGATAAAGAAGTCCGGCAGGCGCAGGCGCATGGCTTCGTAGATGCGCATACCGCCGATGTCAGGGTTGATGCCAAAGCCTTGGCCGACGGTGTCGCCGCTCCACACAAAACGGATGTCGCGGCGTTGTTGCGGCACGCTGCGCAGGTGGCCGAACCACGGCTCGCTGGCGACGCCGGTCTGGGCGTCTTCAAAGTGCACGCGGTAGAAAATCGCCTGGTCGGCGGGCAGTCCGGTGAGTTCGACACGGGCGGTAAAGTCGGTGCGGTTGTCGGCCAGAGGCGAGACGAATTTGCGCGGGTTGCTGAATACGCTGCGGGTGTCCCACTCCACCACCATGCGCGCCGGGCGGTCGCTGCGGCTCCAGATCATCGCGCGATCACCGAGCAGGTCGCCGGACTGCACGCCGTCGGTGAGTTGCGGCCGGTCCTTGACCGACGCGATCACCGCCGGGGCCAGGCCCGGCAGCAACAGGCCGGCGCCGACGGCTTGCATCACACGGCGACGGCCGAGATCGAAGTGGCTCATGCAGGTGCCCTCTTGAGTATCAAAAGGGCCACTAAAGCATGCGCTTATGACACCGGTGCGACAGCCAGCTCCACCGCTTCCGGACGCTTGATCAGCGCATACACCAAACCGGTCAGCAGGCTGCCGGCAACGATTGCCAGCAGGTACAGCAGCGCGTGGTTCATCGCATTCGGGATCACCAGCACAAACAGGCCGCCGTGGGGCGCTGCCAGTTTGCAGCCGAAGTACATCGACAGCGCCCCGGTCAACGCGCCGCCGGCGATGCTGGCCGGGATCACGCGCAACGGGTCCTTGGCGGCAAACGGGATCGCGCCTTCGGAGATAAAGCACATGCCCAGGATCATCGCGGCCTTGCCGGCCTCGCGTTCGGTCTGGGCGAACTTGCGTCGCGCCAGGAACGTGGCGATGCCCATGCCGATTGGCGGCACCATGCCGGCGGCCATGGTCGCGGCCATCGGTGCGCCGCTCTGTGCCGCCAGCAAGCCGACGGAAAACGCATACGCCGCCTTGTTGATCGGCCCGCCCAGATCGACACACATCATGCCGCCCAACAGGATGCCCAGCAGCACCGCATTGGTGGTGCCCATGGTCGCGAGAAAATCGGTCAGGCCTGTGAGCATGCGCGCCACCGGCGGGCCCACCAGGTAGATCATCGCCAAGCCCGTAAACAGGCTCGCCAGCAACGGGATGATCAGGATCGGCTTGAGTGCTTCCAGGCTCTGCGGCAACTTCACCGCACGGGTGATCAGCTTGACGCAATAACCGGCGAGAAAACCGGCGAAGATCCCGCCGATAAAACCGGCCCCCAACGTACCCGCCAACAGGCCACCGATCATGCCGGGGGCAATGCCCGGGCGGTCGGCAATCGAGTAAGCGATATAACCCGCCAGCAACGGCACCATCAGCATAAAGGCACGGTCGCCGACGGTTTTCAGCGCAGCCGCGAGGGTGCCTTCCTGTTCAAACGCATGAATGCCGAACACGAACGACAAGGCGATCAGCAAACCGCCCGCCACCACCATCGGCAACATGAACGACACACCGGTCAGCAGGTGTTTGTAGACGCCGGTTTTTTCTTGCTTGGCCACGGTACCGCTGGCGGCACTTTCCACCGCGCCTTCGGCCAGGGCTTTGTTGAGGGTCGCCTCGGATTGCTTGAGCGCAATACCGGTGCCACAGCGGTAGATCTTCTTGCCGGCGAAACGCTCGGTGGCGACTTCGATGTCGGCCGCCAGCAGTACCACATCGGCATTGGCGATGGCCTCGGGGCTCAACGGCGTACGCGCACCGACCGAGCCCTGGGTCTCGACCTGCAAGTCATAGCCCAGACGTTTGGCGGTCTGTTGCAGGGCCTCGGCGGCCATGAAGGTATGGGCCACGCCGGTCGGGCAGGCGGTAATCGCGACGATACGCGGAGCATGCTTCGACGCAGCCGCTGCTTGGCTGACGACATACTCCTGGGCTTCTTCAGCGCCTCGGCGCAACACCGCCTCGACATCCGCCAGCGCCTGGGCCGGTGTGCTCTGGAACACCCGCTTGCCGACAAACCGCTGCATATCCACCGCCGTGCTGCTGACCAGCAACACCCATTCGGCGTCGTCGATGGTGGCCTGGGACAACTGGCGCTCCGGGCGCTGTACGTCCACCACCTCGACGCTGGTGCTCCAGCCCTGGCGTTGCGCGGCAGCGTCCAACAAGCGGGCGCACAGCACACTGGTGACCATGCCGTTGGGACAGGCGGTAACAATGGCTAACTTCATGACAAACCCTCTTATTGTTCTGTCAGCGGGCGTACAGCGACGCCGCTTTCAAGACGCGCCAGCTGCGCGGCGTCGCGGATGCCGAAACCGATCTGTGTCACCGCCATGGCGGCAATTGCCGTGGCGCGACGCAGGGTTTGTTCAGGCGCTTCAGACTCAAGCAAACCGTGGAGCATCCCGGCCAGCAGCGAGTCGCCGGCGCCTACCGTACTGGCCACCGTCACCTTGGGCGGCGTGGCATGCAGGGTCGCAGCCCGGCTGTACCAGCTCACGCCCGCGGCGCCGTCGGAGACGACCACATGTTCAACGCCCTGCTGATGCAGTTGGCTGATGACGTTGGTGGCATCGCCCAGGGCCTCGGCGAGCTCTTCGGTATTGGGTTTGATCAACCACGGGGCCGCCTTGAGACCGGCACGCAGCGCCTCGCCGCTGGTGTCCAGGGCGACTTTCAAGCCCAGACGCTTCAGGTGTTCCAACAGCCCCTGCAACCACTGCGGGCTGACGCCACACGGCAAGCTGCCGGCGACGACCACCGCATCATGGCCCGGCGCAATGCGCGTCAATTGGTCGAGCAACGCTTGCTGCGCCTGCTCACTGACCAACGGCCCCGGCGCATTGATGTCGGTGACCCGGCCGTCCTGCTCGGCAATCTTGATATTGCTGCGGGTTTCGCCGGGCACGCGGATAAACGCGTCGGCAAAACCACGTTGTGCAATCAGCGCCTCGAAGGCTTGGGGATTGTCCTCGCCGAGAAAACCGCCCACGGTCACTTGATGGCCCAGGTCGGCCAAGACTTGCGCCACATTCACGCCCTTGCCGGCGGCATGGGTGAGCAGGGTTTCGCTGCGGTTGACTTCACCCGGTTCCAGGCGCGCCAGGCGTACCGTCAGGTCCAACGCCGGGTTCAGCGTCAGGGTCAGAATCCTTGCCATCTACACGGCCTCCACAAGGGCACGCACTTCGGCGGGCGAACCCACCGCCAGTGCTTTTTGCGCCAGGCCCTGGGCCTCGCTCAGACTGAATTCACGCACCCGCGCCTTCACTTCGGGAATGCTGCGGGCCGACACGCTCAACTCATCCACACCCAGGCCGACCAGCACCGGCACCGCCAGCGGGTCCGCCGCCAGTTCGCCGCACACCCCGACCCATTTGCCATGGGCATGGGCCGCACGCACGGTGATGTCGATCAGTTGCAGCACCGCCGGGTGCAGGCCATCGGCCTGGGCCGACAAGGTCGGGTGGCCACGGTCGATGGCGAGGGTGTACTGGGTCAGGTCGTTGGTGCCAACACTGAAGAAGTCCACTTCCTTGGCCAGCACCGGCGCCAACAGCGCGGCGGACGGCACTTCGATCATGATCCCCAGTTGCAGGTCAGCCACCGGGATTTCCAGGCGCAGGCGTTCGGTCATGTCGCGGGCGGCACGCCACTCATCCACGCTGCCGACCATGGGGAACATGATGCGCAGCGGGCGGTTATCCGCCGAGCGCAGCAGTGCGCGTAATTGCGCTTCCATGATCTGCGGGCGTTGCAGGGTCAGGCGAATACCGCGTACGCCGAGGAAGGGGTTTTCTTCCTCGGCAATCGGCCAATACGGCAGCGGTTTATCGCCGCCCACATCGAGGGTGCGCACCACCAGCGGGCGGCCCCCCAGGCCGTCGAGCACACGGCGGTACTCGGCTTCCTGGGTGGCTTCATCCGGGGCTTGCGGATGGGCCATGAAAATCAGTTCGGTGCGCAGCAGGCCAATGCCTTCGGCGCCCTGCTCCACGGCGCTGGCCACACCGGCGCTTTCGCCGATATTGGCGAACACCTCCACGGCGTGACCATCACGGGTCAGCGCCGGTTCGTGGCGCTGGGCCGAGGCGGCCTGCAAGCGTTGCTCACGGGTATCGCGCTCGACGGTGGCGCGTTGCAGGGTGGCTGCGTCGGGGTCTACATGCAGGCGACCGCGCTGGCCATCCAGCAGCAGCGACGTACCGGAGGCCAGCAGCAACACCGCCGGGCCGGCACCGACCAACGCGGGGATGCCAAGGGCGCGGGCGACAATGGCACTGTGGGCCGTTGCGCCGCCACGGGCGGTAAGGATGCCGGCGACACGCGTCGGATCCAGGCGCGCGACGTCTGAAGGGCCGACTTCGTCCATCACCAAAATGTAGGGTTCGGTGGGCTCCTGGGCCGTCTCGATGCCGCACAGTTGCGCCAGCACCCGGCGACCAATGTCACGCAGGTCGGCAGCGCGCTCGGCGAGCAGTGCGTCCTGCAGCGACTCCTGTTGCTTGGCGGCGGCCTCGATCACACTCATCCAGGCGGCTTCGGCGCTTTCGCCTTGCTTGAGACGGGTGTCGACTTCGTCGGTTAGCTCCGGGTCGTCGAGCATTTCCTGGTGGGTGATGAAAATCTCGCGGATGGCTTTGGCCTGGCTGCGCTCGATGAGGCCCTGGATATCGCGGCGCACATCGGCCAAGGCATCTTGCAGGCGCTGGCGCTCAATGGCCGAGGACTCACCGCGCAAGGGGTAATCGAACACCTGTTGAATCTGGATATGTGCAGGACCAATGGCAATGCCCGGCGCCGCGGCGATGGCCTGGAGCTGGCTGCCGGCCTGTGGCGCGCTGATCACTGGCGCAATATCAAGGGCTTCGGGCTGTGCGCTCACGGTCGGCAGTGGCTCGACCTCTTCACCCAAGCCTTCCTCAACCGCCGCCAACAGCGCCGGCAATGCATCACCGGCAATGGTCGGTTCGGCAACAAACTCCAGCACCTGGCCGCGCCGGGCGCCAAGGCTCAGCAGCTTGCTCAGGCTTTTTACCGACACGGCGCCCACCGGGCCATCGACGATGCGCACACGGATGTCGCCGTCAAAACTCTTTGCCAACTGCGCGAGGATCTTTGCCGGCCGCGCATGCAGGCCGTGGGCGTTGGCCAGGGTGATGCGGGCGCTGGGCCAGTCAGGTGGCAGCTCGCCGCCGAGCACTTCGAGCACCGCGCGGCTGCTGGTGGCGCGGCCCAATTCCTGGCCGCGACCTTCAATCAACAAGGCGCACAAGCGTTCAAGCAAGGCCTGATGGGCTTCACCCAGGCTGGCCAGGCAGAACAGACCGTTTAGAGGCTGGCCGAGGTAGCGCATGGGCTTATCGGGCGTGACAAACGCCAGACCCGGGCGCTTGACCGTCTGCTCGCTGTGCAGCCACCACAGGCCATCGCCCAGGGGCAGCGCATCGACCTGCTGCAACACGGCGGCAAACCCATTGCTGACGCAATCGGCCTGGCGCAACAGGCGTGCGCCTCTCCAGACAAGCTCTTCGAAGTCATCGGCAGACACGCCCAGGCTGATCATCTGCGCGTCCAGCGCCAGCTCCTGGGGTGCGCCCTGCAGCAGTTTCAGCAAGGCTTCAGCCGTTCCGGCGCGACGCAGCGCCTGGCCCAGGTCGGTTTCACCGAGGGCGCGGGTGAGCAGTTGCAGCAGGCGCAGGTGTTCGTCGGATTTGGCGGCAATACCAATGGCCAGGTACACAATCTGCCCATCGCCCCAGTCCACGCCTTCGGGGAACTGCAACAGGCGCACACCGGTGGAAAACACCTGGTCGCGGGTTTCGGGGGTGCCATGGGGGATGGCAATACCTTGGCCAAGAAAGGTCGAGCCTTGGGCTTCACGGGCTTGCAAGCCGCTGAGATATCCCTCGGCGACCAGGCCATCGGCCACCAGTTTGTCAGCGAGCAGGTGCAAGGCAGCAGACTTATCCACAGCCACCTGGCCCATGGATATCTGCTCTACAGTGAGCTCAAGCATGCCGTTCTCCTAGTTAGTGCGATGGACGCACTAGGTATTGTTTTGAATAAAACAGTGTAATGGTGTTCCGGACTAGCTGACTGAGCAGTCAATTGGCAGTAGGCACTCAGTGGCTAACGTCGTAAAAATACGCTGGCTGAAACGTTTAATCTAGAATTTATGGCAGGTTACGCGTTAATTGCGCATCCTTGAAGGACCACTCGGCACTTGAGCTGGGACATTAGTCGTGTGCAGGAATCGGTTACGATTGGACAAAATGTCGGGGCGAGCTCCAAAAAACAAGGAAATCCCGGTTTGAAACTCAGTGATATCGCACGTCTGGCCGGTGTGTCCGTGACCACCGCCAGCTATGTCATCAATGGCAAAGCCGCACAGCAACGCATCAGCAGCGCGACCGTCGAGCGCGTGCGTGCGGTGGTCGAAGCCCATGGCTTTACGCCCAACCCCCAGGCCGCCGGGCTGCGCAGCCGGCATACCCGTACCCTGGGGTTCATCCTCCCGGACCTTGAAAACCCCAGTTACGCACGCATCGCCAAGCTGCTGGAGCAAGGTGCACGGGCCCGCGGCTATCAGTTGCTGATCGCCAGCTCAGACGATGAAGCCGACAGCGAGCGCCAACTGCTGCAACTGTTCCGCGCCCGCCGTTGCGACGCGCTGTTCGTCGCCAGCTGCCTGCCGGCCAGCGATGACAGTTACCGCGAGCTGCAAGCCAAGGGTTTGCCGGTGATTGCCATCGACCGGGTGATGGGGGCGGACCAGTTCTGCTCGGTGGTCAGCGACGACCGCCAGGCCTGCCAGCAACTGACCAGCAGCTTGCTGCAACCGTTGCCCAAGCAGATCGTGCTGATTGGCGCGCGGCCCGAGCTGAGCATCAGCCAGGAGCGTGCGGCCGGTTTCCGTGAAGCGCTTGACGGTTTCACCGGCGAGGTCATCGTCGAACACGGCGAAGCCTTCAGCCGCGACTGTGGCCGACAGTTGATGGAGCAACTTCTGCATCAACTGGGGCACTTGCCTGACGCCTTGGTGACCACGTCCTACGTGCTGCTGCAAGGCGTGTTCGACGCACTGCATGACTTCCCGCTCAAGTCACGCCCGCTGCGCCTGGGCACGTTTGGTGACACCCAGTTGCTGGACTTCCTGCCGCTGCCGGTCAACGCCATGGCCCAGCAACATCAGCTGATTGCCGACACCGCCCTGCGCCTGGCCCTGGCCGCCATTGAAGAAGAACAGTACCAACCGGGCGTGCACGCCATCGGCCGGACCTTCAAGCAGCGTATCCACGAGGCCTGAGCGTGGAACTGATCGACACCCACACCCACCTGGACTTCCCGGACTTCGACAGCGATCGCCGGGAAGTCCTCGTCCACAGCCGTGAGTTGGGCGTGCGGCGCATGGTGGTGCTGGGGGTGTATCAGCAGAACTGGCAGCGGCTGTGGGATCTGGTGCAGGCGGATGCCGGTTTGTTCGCGGCCTTTGGCCTGCATCCGGTGTACCTCGATGAGCACAAGCCCGACGACCTGACGGAGTTGGGCGACTGGTTGACCCGCCTGCGCGGCCATCGACAGCTCTGCGCGGTAGGTGAGATCGGCCTGGATTACTTTCTCGAACAGCTGGATCGCGAAGGCCAGCAGGGCCTGTTCGAAGCCCAGCTCAAACTGGCGGTGGACTTCCAACTGCCGGCGCTGCTCCACGTACGCCGCAGCCACGCGGCCGTGATCGCCACGCTCAAGCGCATCCGCCTGCCACGGGGCGGCATCATCCACGCGTTTGCCGGCAGCCGGGAAGAAGCCCATGAATACATCAAGCTCGGGTTCAAGCTCGGCCTGGGCGGCGCAGCCACATGGCCCCAGGCCCTGCGCATGCATAAGGTGCTGGCACAGCTGCCGCTGAACGCGGTCGTACTGGAAACCGACGCCCCCGACATGGCGCCCGCCATGTACCCGGGCCAGCGCAACAGCCCGGAGCACCTGCCGGCGATCTGCACCGCCCTGGCCGAGCGCATGGGCACCAGCCCCCTAGCGCTGGCCGAGGCGAGCACACGCAATGCGTGCGAGCTGTTCAATTGGTAGTACCGGGGTCACCGCTTGCAGGTTCAAGGTCATTCGCTGCCGATGACGGACATAGCGCAGCACCAGGAAGTGCACCAGCAGTACCACCAATGACACGTTGAGCTGCCCGACCACACTGATCAGGCCAATCCACTCCGTCACCAGCGCCACGATCAGCACCACGCAGGTCAGCACGGCCATGCTCGGGCGTACCAGCGCCCAGTGGTCCAGCGCCTTGAAATGTCGCAACTGTCGGGGGCAGTTCAACTCCAGGACGCGCTGGCAATACGGGCAATCAAAGGGTTCTTCAATGGCGATGGCGTTCAACTGCCAAGGCTTGAGTTCAAACGTGATGTCGCAATGGGCGCAGTGCCCTTTGATGCCGACTGCAGTGGTCATCGTCATGCCTCCCTTGGACCTTGATTGAGTGACACAAATTTTCACTCATTCACCCGCGCAAAAAAGGCACTTCAGGAAATCAGGACAGGCACTACACCAACCAAGGACCAATCCTACGCCATCGCCTTACACACGAAAGGCCCCGATCAGTTGTTTCAACTCGATCACCTGTATCGACAGCTGCCGGCTCGCCGCTTCAGTCTGATGCGCGCCTTGGGCTGCATGCTCGCCGGCACGATTGATTTCGACGATATTCTGGTCGATGTCATGGGCTACGGCAGTCTGCTGCTCCACCGCTGCGGCGATCTGCTGATTCTGATCGACGATCATGCCCACGGCACCGAGGATATTTTCCAGGGCTTGCTGGACCTTGTCCGACTGTTCCACGGTACCGCTGGCCATTTCATGGCTGGTGCCCATGGCCTTCACGGCCGCCGCCACGCCGCTGTGCAGGCGGCTGATCATGTGTTCGATTTCTTCGGTGGAATGCTGGGTCCGCCGGGCCAGGGTTCGCACCTCGTCGGCCACCACGGCAAAGCCGCGTCCCTGCTCACCGGCCCGTGCGGCCTCGATGGCCGCATTGAGCGCCAGCAGGTTGGTCTGCTCGGCGATGCTTTTGATCACCTCCAGGACGCTGCTGATGGATTGGCTGTCAGTGGCCAATTGGTTGATCACCCTTACCGACTGGTCGATCTCCGAGGCCAGCCGCGCAATGCTGCCCTGCTGGGATTGCACCAGGCCACGGCCATTGACGGTTTCATCGTTGACGCTGTGGGCACTGCTGACCGCCGCCGCGGCACTGCGCGCCACTTCCTGGGCGGTGGAGGACATTTGGTTCATGGCCGTCGCCACCTGCTCAATCTGCATGCGCTGACCAGAGACCGCCTGATTGCTCCGGGCCGAGACCGCTTCCACTTGGCCGGCCTGTAATTCGACCTGGCTGACGGTATGCCCGACGCGCTCGATCAAATCATGGATTTTCGCCACGGTGCCGTTGAACACTTGTCCCAGGTCGCCCAACTCATCGCGGCTTCGGGCAACAAAGGTAACGGTCATGTCGCCGGCGGCCACCTTGTCCATCATCGCCCCCAGGCGCCGTAACGTGGTGCGCGTAGACGCGTAGAACCCCGCATACAGGTAGAAGATCAGCAAAAACACTGCCGTCAGCGCCGAGACCAGCACCACCATGTGCGTACGGTTCTGCGCCAGGCGCTGCTCCAGCTGCTGCCCGAGGAACATCAGGGTGGCGTCATCGAGCTGATAGGTGTGCTCCATCAATTGGCTGACGCTGTCATAGAAACCCTGCCAGGGCGCGTCAAGGGTTTCGGCCATCACCACCTGCTCTTCAAACAATTCACTGCCGTGCTTGAGGCTGGTATTGCTGGCCTTGGCCAGGCTGTCGAGCGCCGCGTGCGCGGCGTTGCTGGAGCCAAGGACGTCCTGCAATTTCAAGGCGTATTCGGCCTGGAGCTTTTCCAACTGTTGCAGCAGTTCGTCGAAGCGGGTACTGGAAGATGAGTTGAGAAAACCCTGGCCCAGGGAGTAGGCCCCCATCGCCCGGCCTTCTCCCAAGGTCTGGGTGACCTGCGGGGTGACGCTGGTGATCAGCTCGCTGAGTTGGCGCAAGTCACTCTGGGGGTCGCGGCTCAAGCCGGACTGGCTGGCAATGATCTGGCTGAGCATCTGGGCCTTGTTGAGCAACTTGCCGATCAACGCACTTTTGCTCTGCAGCGAGCTTTCCTGTTGCTGGGCCTGGAAGGCCGTGATCAGTTCATCACGCTTACCTTCAAAGGCAGCGATTTGCTCAGGTTCGGCAGCCATCGGGGTGAGGCCTTGCAGGCGGGCGAGCACGCTCTGCTCCAGGGCGCTGATCTTGCCCTCAAGGTCAGCGGCCTTGCCGGACTGGCCAAGTATTGCGTTGATCTGCACCTGGTTATTCAGGGTTTCCAGGTCACGGCGCAGGACCAGGCTGCTGCCGAGCAAATCCAGGCTTTGCAGCTCGACACGGGTGCCCTGGAATTCGCGCCAGGAATCACGCACCAGGTAATAGTTGGTCGCCAGCATCGGCAGCAGGAACAGCACGCTGATCAGGCTGAACTTCAGGCCGAAGCTAAGACGGTTCATCAGCGCGACGGCGGGATAGAGCAAGCTCTTCACAGGTGACCTCCCCTTTAGTTTTATTTTTATTCAGGCGCAGGGCGGCGGCAGAAAGCCACTATTTGGCGCTCTGTCTGTATAGCTCAATTTGAAAGGAAGTTTTGTAACGTAAAGTTAACGGACGAGGATTGCAGCGGGCTGCTGCGCAGCCCGGCGCGGGGCAAGCCCGCTCAGCAGAGGAGTCAGGGCAACACGGTCCAAATGGCAAAACCGGCATACCACAGCACCGCCGCACGCAGCAGCAGTTCCCACAGGCGATCCAGGCTGTTGATGCCGTCGGCACCCACGGCCGGGGGCGGGATTTCAGCGGCGACCAGACCGACTTTTTCCACCAGTTGCGCCGCGCTGATGTCCCAGCTCAACAACTCGTGAAGCATGACACGGCTGACCGCGACGAAGTTGCCCACCAGCGCAAAGCTGGCCGCCAGCAGGCGCACCGGCAGCCAGTCGAACGCGTGACGCAATTGCCCGGCGCGCTCGGCCACCAGAGGGTTGTGGCTATGCTCACTGGCGAGCGCCAGCAGCCGATAGGCCAACGCAGCGACCGGTCCTAACAGGAAGTACCAGAAAATCACGGCGAAAAAACTCTGGTAGGCCTGCCACAACAGATGGCCCTGGACGCGCTCCAGCAGTTGCTCGCCGCTGTCGGCGCCCAGCTTCAGGTCGCGCTCGGCCACATGTTCGGCCGCCTGCAGGTCACCACGGCGCCAGGCATCGCGAAATGGCCCCAGCCCAGCCAATAGATCGCCACGGCCCAGGCTGTAGATCACCACCAGCAAGTGCACCGGCAGCGCCAACAAACCATAGGCCACCGGTTCCAGCACCAGCAGCAACAACGCCAGCAACGCCACCGGCAGCAACACCAGCAGGACCAGAATCAGCCACGGCTGCTTGCCCATGCGCGGGCTCGACTCCAACTTGGCCAATTCGCGCAACCAGCCGCCATCACGCTGCAACCGCTGGCGCAGGGCCGAGAACTTCTCGATCCACACGGCCAGCACCAACACCAGAAAACTCATCGTGCGTGTCCTCCATCCTGCAGGGCGCTGCGAAAGCGCACCCAATCAAAAGCGGGGCCGGGATCGGTCTTACGCCCCGGAGCGATATCGCTATGGCCGCAGATACGCTGCGGCGTAATACCTGGATAGGCTGCCAGCAACTGCCGTGTCAGATCGATCAGCGACACATACTGGGGGTTGGTGAACGGCAAATCATCCGTACCTTCAAGCTCTATGCCCAGGGAAAAGTCATTGCACGTCTCACGCCCTTCGAAACACGAAACCCCGGCATGCCAGGCCCGGTCTATGCAGGACACAAACTGCGTCACGGTGCCATCGCGCTCAATCAGAAAATGCGCAGACACCCGTAGGTCGGCAATCCCTTCAAAGTAGGGATGTTCCGTGACGTCCAGGCGATTCTGGAAAAACTCCTGCACTTTGCCGGTAGCGAACTGCGCGGGTGGCAGGCTGATGTTATGCACCACCAACAGTGAGATTTCGCCTGCCGGGCGCTCGTTGAAGTTGGGTGAAGGGCAATGGCGAATGCCCTGGCACCAGCCGCTGGCGGGGTCCAACTGCATACAGGATCCTTGAACGTGACTAAGTGTGACCAGTATGCCGCGTTCGACCCCGTGGTTGCGATCACTTGCCGCGATTGAGTTGACGCAGCTTGCCCACCACCGCCGCCAGCGCCCGCTCGAACAACGGCTCATCGTCCAGGTTATGCAGCGCGCCACGCTTGAATGCCATCGCCAGTTGGCCGGCACTTTTCTCCAGGACCTTGAGCCCGGTACGGCCGACGAAAATATAGGTGTTGGCCGGCGCCATGATCGCCGTCAGCTTGCACCGCAGGGTGCCTGCCTGGCCCTGCTGGAACACGACCCAGTCACCGACTCGCAATTGGTGCACCTTGGCCAGGTCCGGATCATCCTCCGGCAGGCCCTCGACGGGATCCAGCGGCAGTACGCTGAACACAAAGGGTTCACGCACTTCGAGCCATCCATCGCCACCCTCGGACGGCCGGACATGCAGGGTCTGCAAGCGCACAAAAAAATCACGGGTGCTGAAGGGGTCGAATGCAGCGCTGGTCAACCCGTCGCGCAGTGCCTTGAGCAACCCGGGCAACTGCTCCAGTAAGTGCACCCCGGCTTCAGTGTCTGCCGGCAGGCTGACACTCCAGATCAGCTCATCCATGGTGCGCAGCCCTGCTTGCCATTGCACCGACTGCTCGCCGTGCTTGAGGCTGGCCAGCAACAGCACCTGGCTCCAGGCCTGTTGCAGGAACTGCACCACTGCCTGCGGTAAAACCTTGCCCAGCATCCGTCGATTCAGTACCTCGGCCACCCGTGCCCGCGCCGCTTCAGTGCGCACGCGCCCTTCTTCAGCATGGCGGGTGTGCTGTTCAAGCAATTCGCTGCGACGACGCTCATCGGCGGTGAACGCAGTGAATTCAGTCAGCAATTGGGAAAAAATCGCCGGGTCTTCAACAAACTCATTGAGTAAACGCTGAACCACCTGCTCTATGCGCAGGTACAGGCTGTCGCGCTGGAAGTCATCGACCGGGCTCCAGCCCATGGCGGTGGTCGCGATTTCATTCAACAGGCGCCGAGCCGGATGACCGGGGCGACTGAAAAAACTCTTGTCCAGCACCGCTACTTTCAGCATCGGGATCTGCAGGCGGCCGATCAAGGCCTTGAAGGCGTCCGGCACTGCGCGGTCATTGAGGATGAATTCGAACAGCAGGGCGATCAGGTTGATCACATCTTCATCCGCATCCTCCACCACCCGCGACTTGCCACTCTTGACGCTGACACGGGTGAGCAACTGCTCGAGCTGGTTACACAGGTCGAAATCATCCTCGGCTTCCGGCTCCGGGACGTACTGCTGCAAATGGGATAACAGCCGCAGCAGATCGCGGGTGGCGATGGGCTGGGGTTCGGCACTGGCTTCAAGGGTAGGCGACACGCTACCGCGCACGACGGTCAACAACGCCTGCAAGGCGCTGAAGGCTTGCTGGCCATTTTCGTCGACGTGTTGGTCGGTGCTCGGCAATACCTCTTCACGCTGATGGTCACGAGTGGCACGGCCACAGGGACGACGGGACGGCGCAGCCTTGAGTTCCGGCAACACGCCGGTCGCAACCAACAGTTGATTGGCTTCACCGTACAGTTGGTCGGCATCACTGAGGACGTACTTTTCAAACAACTTGAGCATGATCAGCTTGACGCGGATCTCCACGCCCAGGCTACGCCCGGCACGCAGGAAAAACTCGCACAGCAGCGCCGGGCCCAGGGGGTTTTCACGGTCGTCCAGGCGATTGCCGAGCAAGGCACTCAAGCGTGCCGTGAGTTGCGACAGCGCCAGGCCGTCGCGGTGGCGCACCCGGCCCAGCATGGCCTCAAGCGCGACGGCTTTTTCCAGGTCATCCTTGGACGTGCCTGAGGCCGCGTCATAGGACACCACCGGCACCAACTGAAGTTCACCACGGCCCGCCAGCCCCAGGTTGCCAAAGGCTTCGAACAGCCGCTCCATGAACACGCGCTCGAAATTCTTGCGCTTGAGGCGCAGGTCGCGCATGGCTTCAAAGAAGATATGGTGGTCCACGTTGCTGCGGGCCTTGTCGGCCATTTCGAACAAGGTGTCGTCGGCGTTATCGAACAGTTCCTGTAAACCCTGCTGCAACTGCTGCGCCGCCTTGTCGCGAACCTGCAACAGCACCACCGGCAAGCGCGCGAGCGGCGATGGCGTGGCTTGTGCCTTGTTGATTGGCACCACCTTTCCGTCATTGTGCATCCTGGCCTCCTGAAACGGCGGTAAAGCGTTGGGGAAAGATCGGGTACAGGCCCAATAAGGCTGTGGATAACCGGTTATCACCAGGACGTCAAAGCTATGACGCCAATTGCAAGGCGCGAGATTATCTTGCAAATGAGTGCCGTTGCGCCAGCAAACTCTGACATTGCGCTGTAAATGAGTGGTGAGCCTGGGTTCAAACGCACGCTACCCCTATAATCGGGACACTTTGTTTGTGGAGCCTGTTATGCCGAACCTCCGTCTTGCCGACCTCACCGCCGAAATCGAAGCCAACGTGCGCCGCGCGCTCCTGGAAGACATCGGCAGCGGCGACATCACCGCACAGTTGATCCCGGCCGAGCGGCTGGCCACGGCCACCATCATTACCCGCGACGCCGCAGTCATCGCCGGCACTGCGTGGGTGGATGCCGTATTCCGCCAACTGGACCCACGGGTCGCCGTGCACTGGCAGGTGGCCGACGGCGAACGCGTCAGCCCTAATCAGGCACTGTTCCACCTGGAGGGGCCGGCGCGTTCGCTGCTCAGTGGCGAGCGCTCTGCCTTGAACTTCCTGCAGTTACTCTCCGGGGTCGCCACACGCGCCCGGTTCCTGGCGGATTTTGTCGCCAGCACCCAGGTCAAGCTGCTGGACACTCGAAAAACCCTGCCCGGCCTGCGCCTGGCGCAGAAGTACGCGGTGACCTGCGGTGGCTGCCACAACCACCGTATCGGTTTGTATGACGCGTTCCTGATCAAGGAAAACCACATCGCTGCCAGCGGCGGGATTGCCCAAGCCATCAGCGCCGCCCACAAGATCGCACCCGGCAAGCCGGTGGAAATCGAAGTGGAGAGCCTGGACGAACTGCGCGAAGCGCTGGCGGCGGGCGCCGACATCGTCATGCTCGATGAGTTGAGCCTGGAAGATATGCGTGAAGCCGTGCGCCTGAATGGCGGCAAGGCCAAGCTGGAAGCCAGCGGCGGGATCAATGAAAGCACCCTGCTGCCTATCGCGGAGACGGGGGTGGACTACATCTCCATTGGTGCGATGACCAAGGATGTGAAGGCGGTGGATTTGTCGATGCGCCTCAGTATCTGAGCACCTTAACTGTAGGAGCGAGCTTGCTCGCGAAAAACCTGAGAACGCCGCAGGGAACCAGGCAGCCCGCGTCATCGTTAGCGATTTTCGCGAGCAAGCTCGCTCCTACAAGCTGCTTTTAAACGACCAGGTCGTTCATCTCGCAGTATTCTTCCCATTCGACACCCAGCACCTCGGCCGCCTCTTTGTGCAAGGCCAACCGTGCCGCTTCGAACTCTTCCGGCGTCGAGGTGTACTTGAGGGTCAGTTCCCAAGGCTGGAAGCCCTGGCTCTCGGCCTCGTCCTCAAACGCCCACTGGATCTGGTCGCGCTGATCATCGGCGCTCAGGTCCTTGATCTCTTCTTTGAGCTGCGGCGATTCCTCAAGGTATTTTTCGAGGGCTGCTTGATGCCGAACTTCCTGGGTCATTTCAGTCGTGGTCATGTCGTTCTCTTAGATCGAGGAATGGGGATGCATCTGGGTCATCAAGGTTGCGCAGATACAAAAGAGCGGGCACACGTGCCAACTCGTCTGGCCTTCAGAACCATTCTGGGATCATCTGAAAACATTGCCTTTGAAGCAGTATTGCCTTTTTGCCCGAGACAGGAATCGAACCTGCGACCTTCGCGTTACGAGTGCGCTGCTCTACCAACTGAGCTACACGGGCGGTGGGCTAAAGCTAGCACCGCATCGGGCGTCCGGCAACTTGCGCCCGTCAACGGGCAATGACCCCCTGGGCCCAGAAGCGTGGTTGCAGGTGACGACCTTCATCGCCCAGGTACTGTTTTTGGGCTTGCTGGAGGTGAGGAACATCGCGCACCGCGATAAACACCAACAGACCAACGGCCAACACAGCCAAGGCTTTCCATAGCTTGCGGGCCAACGGCAGCGCAACGCTTGCTGGCGTGCGCAGCTCATGCAGCGCCATCAGCCAGCCCACCACCAGCGCCAACCAGACCTGGGAGTTGGGCATCACTATCACGCCATCGACCATAGACTGCACCAGCGCCCCCACCAACGCCGCGAACAGGCACAAGCGCAGCAGGTCAACCCGCGCGGCGGACAGCGCTCGCTCGCGCAGCACAGCCAACGCGGCCCAGCCGCCTCGCCATGCCAACACCGCCACGCACAGCGCCGAGGGCACCCCCCATTCGCTGGCCCATTGCAGAATCGCCTGATGGGGATGAGCGGCAATCCTGTTGGCAATATCGGCAAAATGCATCGGCCCAAAACCAAGCCACGGGCGCTCGGTGAGCATGTACCACGCCTGCCACCAGATCGGCCCCCGTCCCGACAGCGAGGTGGTGAGGCGATCTCCGGCATCACTGGTGAGCGCAATCCCCAGGTAATCCGACAGTCCCGTGAATACCAGCCAATACAGCCACAGCCCAATCAATGCTGCGGCCGACTGCCAGCCCAGCCAGCGTCGCCCCCAGGGCCCAAGCAGCGCCAACATCACGCCCGCCACGCCCATGCCAAGCCAGGTACCCCGCGTACCGCCGCTGATTGCGATCATCCACCAGACACACAGCAACGCAAACACCATCCCCCGCAAGGCGCGGGAGACATTGGGTATTAGTAAAGGCAGCGCCAGCAATGGCAAGGTAAATGTCTGAAACTGTCCGTAGAAACGCTTGTTGGAAAAGCCGGACAGCAACCCGCCAGGGTCCAGTACGCGCTCGCCACTGACGAGCAGCAACGTACCGGCATACAGATACTGAACCGACTTGATCAGGCACAGCAACACCACGACCTGGATCAGCACGCGATCCAAAGGCTCGCCGCCGTGACGACGAAGCAGGGCAAAGGCGACGGCAATCGCCGCGCAACTGACAAACAGCGCTACTTCGGTAAGCGCCCACAGCGGCTGATGGGCCAGCGCCGACGACAGCAGGCCCATCCCCACAACCAGCGCCACGCCCCAGGCAGTGGGCCTGTCTACCCAAGGCTCAGTGGAAGTAACCGACAACCCATACAGCACCGCGCAGAACCCGATGGCAATTTGCGTGACACGCTGTAGATCATGCCCGCCGAACGGCGCACAAATCCCGACACTCAACAGGCACACCGCTGCTATCAGGAAAACACCACCTCGCTGCTGTACGGATAACACCATCGGCCACCTCTACTTCCCTGTGGATGGTTTAGCAGTTACGCGCCGTCGGCGCCGCAGCCCTTGCTGGCATATTTCGCTTCAGCGGTCGTCGTGCACTTCCAGCCGGTGGCGCTGCGGACCAGGGTGATGGTCTTGCCCAGCACCGGTGCCGGTGCGTCGAGTATTTCGCAGCTGATGGAGCCCGCACCCGTGGCCACATCGCCTGCTACCTCAATCTTGCAGTTGGCCGTAGGACTGGTGCCGCCGATCAGGGCCACGGTAGGTACGGTGCCCTGGTTGATGGTGTCTTCGTAACCGGCCTTCAATGCGGCAATTTCAGCCAGGCCGGCAGTGAACTTGGCCTTGGCCTGGTGGGTGGTGTACATGGGCAGGCCGATGGTGGCCAAAATGCCGATGATTGCCACGACGATCAACAACTCGATCAAGGTAAAGCCTTTCTGACGTATCACATTCACTCTCCCGAATAGAACTCATGACAAGGCGCGTCCTGCACCCCGTTTTTGCAACGGCGCCAGTGTACTCACCCGCAAGCGGCCAATCGCGCTCAAGACGCACATTCTGACATTTTTATCCCCCGCCATCGGCATGCCCGAATCCGTCACCTGACTAAGCTATAAATCTTCGACAGCCTGTATGCGGAACCGCGACATGAACAACGCTTCAACGATTTACGCCTGGGAAGGCATCAACCGCAAAGGGCGCAGGGTGTCCGGGCAAACCAAAGGGCACAACGCAGCCCTGGTCAAGGCACAACTGCGCCAGCAAGGGATCAGCCCCGGTCGTGTGCGCAAGCAATCCCTGCTGCTGCCAAACCTCACCCCATCAGTCAAAGCGGCTGATATCACACTGTTCACGCGGCAACTGGCTACGCTGCTGAAGGCTGGGGTTCCACTCCTGCAAGCCTTCGACATCATCAGCGAAGGCGTCGACAATCGCGCTGTGCGTGAACAGGTGATGGGGCTTAAACAGGCGATCGCCGCCGGCAGCAGCCTGGCTGAGGCACTACGCAAACAACCGCGTCATTTCGATGAGCTGTACTGCAACCTGGTGGCCGCCGGCGAACAGGCCGGGGCGCTTGAGACACTGCTGGAAAGGGTGGCGATCCACCGGGAAAAGAGTGAACAGCTCAAGGCCAGGATCAAAAAGGCCATGACCTACCCCATTGCTGTCCTGGTGGTTGCCAGCCTGGTCACCGGCATACTGCTGGTCCACGTGGTGCCGCAGTTCCAGGCCCTGTTCGCCGGAGTCGACGGCAAACTGCCGGCATTTACCTTGCAAGTGATCGCCCTGTCGGCGCTCATGCAGCACGCATGGTGGATGCTGGTATTGGGCATAGTCGCGGGAGCCGCTGCGCTGCGCCAGGCCTATCGGACCTCGTCGGGGTTTCGCTGCTGGCTGGACACCGGTTTGTTGAAAGCGCCCCTGGCAGGCAAACTGCTGACAAAATCCGCCGTGGCCCGCTACGCCCGCACGCTCTCCACGACCTTTGCCGCCGGTGTTCCACTGGTCCAGGCATTGGATTCAGTCGCCGGCGCCGTGGGAAACGACCCGTTCAAACAGGCAATCGAACATATGCGTCACGATGTATCCAACGGCATGCAACTGAATCAATCCATGCTCAACAGCGGCCTGTTTCCCGGCATGGCAATCCAACTGACGGCGATCGGCGAAGAGTCGGGCACCCTGGAACACATGCTGGAAAAGGTCGCCAACCACTATGAGGCTGACGTGGACAACCAGGTCGACAACCTCACCAGCCTGATGGAGCCATTGATCATGGTGGTGCTGGGGGGCATCGTCGGCGCGCTGGTCATCGCCATGTACCTGCCGGTCTTCCAGCTGGGGAGTGCATTTTGAGCCTGCTGCTGAACGAGCACCCATTGGCCTTTGTCACCATCGCGCTGGTACTGGGGCTGATCGTCGGCAGTTTCCTCAACGTGCTGGTCTGGCGCCTGCCAAAAATGCTCGAACGGGAATGGCGTGCCCAGGCCCATGAAGTGCTCGGCTTGCCTGCCGAACCTGGCGGGCCGACCTACAACCTGATGCACCCCAACTCATGCTGCCCACACTGTGATCATCCAATCCGGCCGTGGGAAAATATCCCACTGCTCAGCTACCTGATGCTCAGGGGGCGCTGCGCCCATTGCCAGGGAGCCATCAGCCCCCGCTACCCTTTCACGGAACTCGCCTGTGGGTTGATCTCGGCCTGGGTCGCCTGGCATTTCGGCTTTGGCTGGCAGGCGGCAGCGGTGCTGGTGTTGAGTTGGGGGTTGCTGGCAATGAGCCTGATCGACGCAGACCACCAGTTGCTGCCTGATGTGCTGGTGCTGCCATTGCTGTGGCTGGGGCTGATCGTCAACAGCTTTGGATTACTGACGACATTACCCGACGCACTATGGGGCACCGTGATCGGCTACATGAGCCTGTGGAGCGTGTTCTGGCTGTTCAAGCTGGTCACCGGCAAAGACGGCATGGGCCACGGTGATTTCAAGTTGCTGGCCTTGCTCGGCGCCTGGGGCGGCTGGCAGATATTGCCGATGACACTGTTGATGTCGTCGCTGGTGGGGGTGTTTGTCGGGTTGATCCTGATGCGCCTGCGCAAGACCCTGGCGTCCACGCCGATGCCGTTTGGTCCGTATCTGGCAATTGCCGGCTGGATTGCATTGCTCTGGGGTGGTCAAATAACCGACTTCTATTTGCAGTCTGTCGGTTTCAGATGACCACTCCTGTTGCAACACCTTGGATTCTCGGCCTCACCGGTGGCATCGGCAGCGGTAAAAGTGCGGCAGCCCAGCACTTTATCGACCTGGGCATTGACCTGGTGGACGCCGATCACGCCGCGCGCTGGGTGGTCGAACCCGGCCGGCCGGCGCTGGCCCGCATCGCCGAGCATTTTGGTGCTGGCGTATTGCAGCCCGACGGCCAGTTGGACCGCGCCGCGTTGCGCAAGCTGATCTTTGAGGTGCCCGAAGAGCGCCGCTGGCTGGAAGCGTTGCTGCACCCGTTGATTGGCGAGGAGATTCGCAGTCACCTGGCTCGCGCCCGCTCGCCTTACGCGATCCTGGTGTCCCCGCTGCTGATCGAATCCGGCCAGTACAGCATGACCCAGCGCATCCTGGTGATCGACGTGCCGCAATCGCTGCAGATTCAGCGTACCCTGCAGCGCGACGGCATCAGCGAACAACAGGTTCAGGCAATTCTCAAGGCACAGTCCAGCCGTGAAGACCGCCTGAACCATGCCGATGACGTGCTGGTCAATGACCAGGACCTCGCCTGGCTGCACAGCGAGGTCGAGCGACTGCACCACTTTTACCTTACTTTGCGTGGAGGCCGATCATGAGCCAACCCTTGACTGTCGACTGCCCAACCTGCGGTGCACCCGTGGAATGGAATGCAGCCAACCCCAACCGGCCGTTCTGCTCGGACCGTTGCAAACTCATCGACCTGGGCGCGTGGGCCGCCGAGGAACACAAGATTCCCGTGGCGCCGGATGCCGAAGACGAGCTGTTTTCCGAAGACTTGCCGCCGCGCCACTAAGGCCGCATAAAGGCGTATTCCTGCTGGTCGTCGAGGTTTTCTGCGAGGTATTGCAGCTCGTCGGCCAGGTCTTCGAAGCTGCGTACGCCCTTGCTCTGCTGCACCACCGCGCTGAGCATGGCGCGCAGGGTCAAGCCCGGGTCGAAACCGATTTCCTGTGCCGCATCCTGGCTCCTGCGCAACTCCTGCCGTGCCCACTCGTACACACTCATGATTCGTGCTCCCGCCTTGCCTAGGAAAATTTCGCAGAGCATGGGCCTGCTCGGCTGCGCGGGATTTGATCTGGGTCAACGCTGCGATTCGTCATCCTTCCAGGGCGCCGAGAGGTAGCGTGTGCGGTTGAATGTCTCCAGCCATTCCGGACAAAACACCACCAGGGCGCTGATCACCATGCCGTTGATAAAGGCTTCGGGGAAGATGATCAGCCACAGGTAGCCAACGAAATCCTCCAGCCATTCCGGCATGGCAAAACGACCGTCGAACCACAGCAACCCCAGCCCCAGCAGCAGGCAAAACAAGGCCGACAACGCGGCAGCAAAAAAACCGGAGCAGAAGATATACACGAAGGGATTGCGCGGCTGCGCTCGCTCGACCACAAGCGCACAGCCCTCGGTGACCAGCACCGGCAGCACGACCAGCAGCAGGCCATTGATGCCAAGGGCTGCCAGGTCCTGGCGTCCAAGCAGCATTAACCCGAACTGGGCGGCAAAACCACCGACTATGGCCAGGGGCCAATCCAACAGCAGGGTTACGGCGGTCATACCGATAAAGTGGTAGGACACACCCGTATCGAAATCCCGTCGTACCAGCCACAACATGAACAGTGCGAACACCGTACCGAACAGCAAATGCTGGCGCCGCCGGTCGGCAAACAACTCCACCCAGGGCGAACGCAGGATCGCCCACAGCAGTACCGGTGCATACAACAGCCAGCCGATGCCGAGGGTTGTGGGCGCCAGCACTGCGGCACTGATCACGGCTTCACCTGCTCCAGGGCCTGGCGCAATTCGACAGCGGTGCCGTATTCATGTTGGGAAACCAACTTACCGTTGTCCAACTGCAGCCACAGCACTTTATCCGCCGCTGCGGGATAACGCGGGGCGATACGTGCGTCACGGTCCAGCATGACCCGGTAGTTGTAGGATTGCATGGCCGGCACCGCGAACAATTTGGCGATCAGTCGAGGCATGCGCTGGATGTCAGCGACGAACACGGCATGCCGCGCGTCGAGGTAGCCTTCAGGTTGGCCTTGCAGCGCCGCATCTACCAGCTTGGCCGCATCCATGCTGCGGACCACCAACAGAATCCGTGCTTGGTTATCGAGGGTATAGGCGTGGTCGAATTGATCGAGCAAAGTCCAGGGAGCGAGGCGCTCGCCCACTTCAACAGCCTGCGCCCATACCGGTAAAACGCTCAGCAACAGCACCACCAGAAACTTCACTGCACGTTCCTCATACGGGGGGAATTACGCTTGAAAGGCCAGTCTACACCCTGGCTTTTGCGGCGGGACTTCCTGCGGTCATCATTTGGACGCTAAGCTGCAGGCATGGATGACTCAGATTACTTGCGCCTGCTCACCGTAGCGGCCGAACAAGCCAATGCATTCCTGTCCAATGCCCGCAAATGGGAGCGTGAGCGTTGGGTCTGCCAGCGCCTGTTGCAAGGCTTGAATGTGCCCTATCGCGCCGAAGAGTTTCACCCCGCCGGGCAAGAACCGCCCGACGTGCTGTTTCGCGATGCCAGTTTCGAGGTGTTTTTCGTACTCGATGAAGGGCGCCGCCTGAACGACGAATGGCGTGACGAACTGTTGCGTCGACGCAGCGCATTCTCCCTGAGCCAGCTGGTACGGCGCGAAGCCAAGCCGCGGCGCATCCCCGCCCATGAATTCCTGCTGCGCCTGGCGCCCACGTTGCGCAAGAAGGCCCATAACTACAAAGAGCGCGGGATGGACCTGGGCGAATTGGATATCGTCGCGTTCACCAGCCTCAAGCGCGAAGTGCTCGACCTCAACAGCCACTTTCCCCCACCCACCGAATACTTGCGCCAGGGCTGGCGCTCGCTGTCGCTGGTGGGGCCGACATTTGCCCGGGTGCTGTTCGCCCACCCGGACGCGCCGGATTTCTTGCGCAACAACCTGGGGCGCAGCATAGTGTTCGACGTGGGCATCAGCCTCTGATCCCCCACTGTAACGTGGCGCCCTTTTGCAACGTCTACCTGACGAGGCCTTATATGACCAGCCGCCTGAACCCCGACGACCAACAGCATGTCGAAGAGTACCTGCAACTCTCCCAGAACCGAGTCGAGCGCAAGCCTTTCCGGCCGTGGCTGCTCCTTGGTGTGGTGCTGGTGGTGGTGATCGGGCTCGGCCTGCTCAGCCGCCTTTTGAGTTACCTGACGCTATGAGCTGCCTGGCGCTCGCGAGGGTAACTGCTCCGATTTCCTTTAGCCTTGCGAGATACCCCCATGACCCATCGTATTATTATCGTCGGCGGCGGCGCCGGCGGCCTGGAGTTGGCTACCCGCCTGGGTAAGACTCTGGGCAAGCGCGGCACCGCCAGCATCACGCTGGTGGACGCCAACCTCACCCATATCTGGAAGCCTTTGCTGCACGAAGTCGCTGCCGGCTCACTGAACTCTTCGGAAGACGAACTCAATTACGTCGCCCAGGCCAAATGGAACCACTTCGAGTTCCAACTGGGGCGCATGAGCGGGCTCGACCGCGAACAGAAGAAAATCCAGCTGGCCGCCACCCTCGATGAAGAAGGCCGCGAACTGGTGCCTGCGCGCGTGCTGGGCTATGACAGCCTGGTGATTGCGGTGGGCAGCACCACCAATGATTTCGGCACCGAGGGCGCGGCGCAGCACTGCCTGTTCCTCGATACCCGCAAGCAGGCCGAGCGTTTCCACCAACAGTTGCTCAACCACTACCTGCGCGCCCATGCCGGGCAGACCGATGTGGTGGAAAAGATCAGCGTCGCCATCGTTGGTGCGGGTGCAACGGGCGTCGAGCTGGCTGCAGAGCTGCATAACGCGGCCCACGAGCTGGCGGCGTACGGCCTGGATCGCATCAAGCCGGAAAACATGCACATCACCCTGATCGAAGCCGGCCCTCGTGTACTGCCTGCCTTGCCGGAGCGGATTGGCGGGCCTGTGCATAAAACCCTGGAGAAGCTCGGGGTGACGGTGCTGACCAACTCAGCGGTCAGCGAAGTGACTGCCGACGCATTGATCACCAGCAGCGGCCAGGTGATTCCTGCCAGTCTCAAGGTGTGGGCCGCCGGGATTCGTGCCCCGGCTTTCCTCAAGGACATCGATGGCCTGGAAACCAATCGCATCAATCAACTGCAAGTGCTGCCGACACTGCAAACCACCCGTGACGAAAACATCTTCGCCTTTGGCGACTGCGCCGCCTGCCCGCAACCGGGCACCGACCGGAACGTACCGCCACGGGCCCAGGCCGCGCACCAACAGGCCTCGTTGCTGGCCAAGTCATTGAAACTGCGTATCGAGGGCAAGGACCTGCCGGCGTACAAGTACACCGACTATGGGTCGCTGATCTCGCTGTCGCGGTTCTCGGCGGTGGGTAACCTGATGGGCAACCTGACCGGCAGCGTGATGCTGGAAGGCTGGCTGGCGCGGATGTTCTATGTGTCGCTGTACCGCATGCACCAGATGGCGCTGTATGGTTTCTTCCGCACAGCGATGCTGATGCTGGGCAGCAAGATCGGACGCGGGACTGAACCGCGCCTGAAACTTCATTAACAACAGAGTCCCTTGTGGGACTGGCCAATGTGGGGGGCTTGCTCCCTCCCACATTGGTTGTGTGTTGGACTTGAGATAATCCCAGGCAAAAAAAATCCCCGCATCTTTCGATACGAGGATTTTTAATATGGTCGGGGTAAGGGGATTCGAACTCCTGACATCCTGCTCCCAAAGCAGGCGCGCTACCGGACTGCGCTATACCCCGGTAAAAAAAAGGCGACCTTTCAGTCGCCTTCTTCGATCAGCGCTTTTGGCCTCTGATCTTAAGATTCGATTCCAGCGTTAACTGGTCTCAAAAATGGTGGGTCGTGTGGGATTCGAACCTACGACCAATTGGTTAAAAGCCAACTGCTCTACCAACTGAGCTAACGACCCAAATATGGTCGGGGTAAGGGGATTCGAACTCCTGACATCCTGCTCCCAAAGCAGGCGCGCTACCGGACTGCGCTATACCCCGGTTTGAAATTGGCTCCGTGACCAGGACTCGAACCTGGGACCCAATGATTAACAGTCATTTGCTCTACCGACTGAGCTATCACGGAACTACATATTTCAAAGTACAACTTTTACTGCTGTGTAACCTTCTCTTCGACCCTGCCCGTATCGCTACGTTAGCGTCTCTGAGGCGCGCTATTCTACAATCTTAAAAACCCCTGTCAACCCTTTAAATTGCTTTTAAGACAATGATTTGCGCTTCTTTCTGATTTCTTCTTGGGGAGAAGAAACCCGTGGGCTGACGTTGCTGCGGGGCGCACTTTACAAGCCTTTGCCTTACAGTTCAACGCCCTATCGAAAAAAAAGGCCCTGGGATGCAGGGCCTTCTCTTATTGCAGTGCAATCCGGGCTCAGTGGAAGACGATTTCGTCGTTCTCCACAGTCGCCTCGACGCTGGTGCCCGGCATAAAGCTGCCCGACAGGATCAACTGCGCCAGCGGGTTCTCGATCCAGCGCTGGATCGCACGTTTCAAAGGCCGTGCGCCATACACCGGGTCGTAACCGACCGCGATCAGCTTGTCCAACGCCTCGCGGCTCAGCTCCAGCGACAACTCGCGTTCCGCCAGGCGACCGCGCAGACGCCCCAACTGGATCTCGGTGATGCCCGCGATCTGATCCCGCGCCAATGGCTCGAAAATCACCACTTCGTCGACCCGGTTGATGAATTCCGGGCGGAAGTGCGTGGTCAATGCATCCATTACAGCAGCACGCTGGGCCTCACGATCACCTACCAGTTCCTGGATCTGCGCCGAGCCCAGGTTGGAGGTCATCACGATCACCGTGTTGCGGAAGTCCACAGTGCGCCCGTGGCTGTCCGTGAGTCGTCCATCTTCCAGCACTTGCAGCAAGATATTGAACACGTCCGGGTGGGCCTTCTCGACCTCATCCAGCAGGATCACCGAGTAAGGCTTACGCCGCACGGCCTCGGTCAGGTAACCGCCCTCCTCGTAGCCCACATAGCCTGGTGGAGCCCCGATCAGGCGAGCCACCGAATGTTTCTCCATGAACTCGGACATATCGATCCGTACCATGGCCTCTTCAGTATCAAAGAGGAACTCGGCCAGGGCCTTGCACAGCTCGGTCTTACCCACACCGGTCGGGCCGAGGAACATGAACGAGCCGCTCGGACGGTTGGGGTCGGACAAGCCGGCGCGGGAACGCCGTACCGCGTTGGACACCGCCACGACCGCCTCTTCCTGGCCGATCACGCGCTGGTGCAACAGGTGCTCCATCTTCAGCAGCTTGTCACGCTCGCCTTCGAGCATTTTCGACACCGGGATGCCGGTCCACTTGGACACGACTTCGGCGATTTCTTCCTCGGTCACCTTGCTGCGCAACAGCTGATTTTCAGCCTTACCGTGCTGGTCGACCATTTGCAGGCTGCGTTCCAGATCCGGGATCACCCCGTACTGCAACTCAGCCATGCGGTTCAGGTCACCTTTACGACGTGCGGCTTCCAACTCCTGGCGTGACTGCTCGATCTTTTGCTGGATCTGCGCAGAGCCCTGTACTTCGGCTTTTTCCGAGGTCCAGATTTCTTCTAGGTCCGAATACTCGCGCTCCAGACGAACGATCTCTTCCTGAAGTTTCTCCAGGCGTTTCTTGGCCGCGTCGTCCTCTTCTTTCTTAAGTGCCTGGGACTCGACTTTCAGTTGAATCAGGCGACGATCCAGGCGGTCGAGCACTTCCGGCTTGGAGTCGATCTCCATGCGAATGCGGCTGGCCGCTTCGTCGATCAAGTCGATAGCCTTGTCCGGCAATTGACGGTCAGTGATGTAGCGATGGCTCAATTTGGCCGCCGCAATGATCGCGCCGTCGGTGATCGCCACTTTATGGTGGACCTCGTAGCGCTCTTTCAGGCCCCGCAGGATCGCGATGGTGTCCTCTTCGCTCGGCTCTTCCACCAGGACTTTCTGGAAACGACGCTCAAGGGCCGCATCTTTCTCAATGTACTGGCGATACTCGTTAAGCGTGGTAGCACCGACACAATGCAACTCACCCCGCGCCAAGGCGGGCTTGAGCATGTTGCCAGCATCCATGGAGCCCTCGCCTTTACCGGCGCCGACCATGGTGTGCAGTTCGTCGATAAACAGAATGATCTGCCCTTCCTGCTTCGACAGTTCATTAAGCAGGGATTTCAGGCGCTCTTCGAATTCACCGCGGAACTTTGCACCGGCGATCAACGACCCCATATCCAGGGACAGCAGGCGCTTGCCTTTAAGGCCGTCCGGCACTTCACCATTGATGATGCGCTGGGCCAGGCCTTCGGCAATCGCGGTTTTACCCACGCCAGGTTCACCGATCAACACCGGGTTGTTCTTGGTGCGGCGCTGCAGAACCTGGATAGTGCGACGAATTTCATCGTCACGGCCGATCACCGGGTCAAGCTTGCCCTCTTCGGCACGCTTGGTCAGGTCGACGGTGTACTTGTCCAGGGCCTGGCGCGACTCCTCGTGGTTAGGGTCGTTAACCGCATCACCGCCACGCAGGTTGTTGATGGCGTTTTCCAGGGCCTTCTTGCTCACGCCCTGGCCGAGCAACAACTTGCCAAGCTTGCTGTTCTCGTCCATGGCGGCGAGCAGCACCAGTTCGCTGGAGATGAACTGGTCACCCTTCTGCTGGGCCAGGCGGTCGGCCTGGTTAAGCAGGCGCGCCAGATCCTGCGACATATTCACGTCGCCGGTAGGGTTTTGGATTTTCGGCAGTTGGTCGAGCTCTTTGCTCAACTCCTTGCGCAGGCTGTTGACATCAAAGCCCACCTGCATCAGCAAGGGCTTGATAGAACCACCTTGCTGTTCCAGGAGTGCCTGCATCAAGTGCGCAGGCTCAATGGCCGGGTGGTCAAGCCCCACCGCCAAGGATTGGGAGTCCGATAAGGCCAACTGCAATTTGCTGGTTAAACGATCAATACGCATTAGTCACCTTCCTTTTGAGCAGGCCGGAGCTATAAAACATCCTGAATGAAGAAACCTGCCAGATACCCTTATAGATGGGGTGGATTCTGGAAGATTCAAGCGAGCGGCGGTTGATATGGATCAGCGTTGACCCAGATCAGCAGAGTCTAGCGTTCAAGCCAGACAAGGGAGGCAAAACGTCCGGTGCGGGGGCTGCGCCGGTACGAAAAGAAGCGTGGGTCGCTCACGGTGCAGAAGCCACCCCCATAAACAGTGGTGACACCCCGCGCAGCAAGGCGCAGGCGGGCCAACTGATAGATGTCGGCCATGAATTTGCCGGGATTGCGGCTTTCGCCAAAGGCGTCGGCAGCTGTCGGCAGTTGCTGCATGAAGGCTTCACGCACTTCAGGTCCAACCTCAAAGGCTTGTGGGCCAATCGCCGGGCCTAGCCATACCAGAACGTCCGAAGGCTCTGCGTCGAGACTTTCGAAGGCCGCTTCCAGCACACCCGCCGCCAGCCCACGCCAGCCGGCATGGGCCGCAGCCACACGAGTGCCGGCCCGGTTGCAGAACAACGCAGGCAGGCAATCGGCGGTCATCGCGGTGCAGGCGATGCCAGGGGTGCTGCTCCAGCTACCGTCGGCTTCGGCGGTGCGGCCAGGGTCGGCCTCGACCACATCCACGCCATGGACCTGGCGCAGCCAGGCCGGCTTAATATCGAAGGCTTCGGTAAGGCGACGGCGATTCTCAAGGACGGCCTCAAGGCTGTCCTCAACGTGATCGCCCAGGTTAAGGCTGTCGAACGGCGCCTGGCTGACGCCGCCCGTGCGGGTAGTCACACAGGCTTTCACCCCGACAGGCGCGGGCCAGTCAGGAATCAGCCAGTCATTCATCCGACAAACGCCTCGCGATCCTGCTTGAGCAGCGACAGCAACCAGACAAAATCGTCTGGAAGTGGCGATTCCCAGCTCATGCGCTTACCGCTCGTCGGATGGTCCAGCTCCAGGAAACGTGCATGCAAGGCCTGGCGTGGGAACGTCTTGAGCGATTCGACCATGGTCTGGCTCGCCGCAGGCGGAATGCGGAAGCGGCCACCGTAGGCCGGATCGCCCACCAACGGGAAGTTGATGTGGGCCATATGCACGCGAATCTGGTGGGTACGACCGGTTTCCAGCTTGACCCGCACATGGGTGTGGGAACGGAAACGCTCGAGCACGCGGTAGTGGCTCACCGCCTGCTTGCCGCCTTCCATCACCGCCATACGCTGGCGCTGCTGGCCGTGGCGACCGATCGGGGCATTGATCTTGCCGCCAGCCACCACCACGCCGATCACGATGCACTCGTAGATACGGCTGACACTGCGGCTCTGCAATTGCGTGACCAGTTGCGTCTGCGCCTGAATGGTCTTGGCCACCACCATCAAGCCGGTGGTGTCCTTGTCCAGACGGTGCACGATGCCGCAACGCGGCACGTTGATGATGTCGGGGATGTGGTGCAGCAGGGCATTGAGCAAGGTGCCATCAGCGTGCCCGGCCGCCGGGTGAACCACCAGGCCTGCGGGTTTGTTGATGACCAGGATGTCGTCGTCTTCATAGACGATATCCAGCTCGATGTCCTGGGCGACCCATTCTCCCTGGGCTTCCTGCTCGGCAGTCAGCTCAAGAATCGCACCACCATGGACTATGTCTCGCGGGCGGATAACCGCTCCATCCACAGTCAGGCGGCCGTCTTTGATCCAGGCGGAAAGGCGCGAGCGCGAGTGCTCAGCGAATAATTGTGCGGCGACTTGATCGAGGCGTTGGCCGCCCAATTCGGACGGCACCTCTGCGCGAAGTTCAATTTTATCGGACATGCTCAGACTAGGCGTGGCACAGCCTTTGGTTTCGGCTGCGCGCTTGTGGTTAAATACGGCGTCTTTTGCCCCGAGGCTTTCAACGGGGCGCTCATCATAACAGGACGGCCCCGCCCAAGACAGCGGCCGTCATAGGGACGCAAGCCGCCATGCAAGTGAAACACCTGCTGCTGATCGCCATCCTCGCCATGACTGCTGCTTGCTCGTCAACAAAGGAAGTCGTCGACGAAAACCTGAGCGAAGTCGAGCTGTACCAACTGGCACAGAAAGACTTGGACAATAATAGCTACACCAGCGCCACAGCGAAGCTGAAGGCCCTGGAGTCGCGCTATCCGTTCGGGCGCTACGCCGACCAGGCCCAGCTTGAGCTGATCTACGCCAACTACAAGAACGCCGAGCCGGAGGCTGCCAAGTCCGCTGCCGAGCGCTTCATCCGCCTGCACCCGCAACACCCGAACGTGGACTACGCCTACTACTTGAAGGGCCTGACCTCGTTCGACCAGGATGTCGGCCTGCTGGCGCGCTTCCTGCCGCTGGACATGACCAAGCGTGACCCGGGCGCCGCCCGTGACTCCTACAACGAGTTCGCCCAGCTGACCAGCCGCTACCCAAACAGCCGCTACGCGCCGGACGCCAAGCAGCGCATGATCTACCTGCGCAACCTGCTGGCTTCCTACGAAATCCACGTCGCCCACTACTACCTGACCCGCCAGGCGTATGTAGCTGCCGCCAACCGTGGTCGTTATGTGGTGGAAAACTTCCAGGAAACCCCTTCCGTGGGTGACGGCCTGGCGGTGATGACCGAGGCTTACCAGCGCCTGCACCTGGACGACTTGGCCAGCACCAGCCTGGAAACCCTGAAGCTCAACTACCCTGATCACCCGAGCCTGAAAGACGGCCAGTTCGTGCCTCAGGTTGCCGAAGCGGACAACCGCTCGTGGCTGAGCAAGTACACCCTGGGCCTGATCGAGTCGCGTCCGCCGTTGCCGCCGGGCGAAACTCGCGCCAACCAGGACGTGATCAAGCAGTTCCAGGATGCCAAGGAAGCCATTCCTTCGGACCTCAAGCCGCACGACGAGAACGGCGACGTGATCGAAGAAGAAGAGCCGCAGGCCCTGGGCAACAACCAGGACCGCTCGTGGTTCAGCTACATGACCTTCGGTGTGTTCGACTGAGTCTGTCGACGCAACGCAAAAAAGGAGCCTTTCGGGGCTCCTTTTTTATGGGCAAGGATTATTGCGCTGTGCGCCTGCCACGTCCTTGGCTAAACTGGCGCATTCCTTATCGAGAAACCGCCCATCATGCTTCGTCTTCTGTTCTGGATTGCCGTTATTGCTGCCGCGGTATGGTTCTGGCGCAAATTCAAAAGCCCGACCGCCAGGCAGCAACGCACCAGCGAGCCCGGCGCAGCGTTAATGGTGCGTTGTGCACACTGCGGCGTGCACTTGCCACAGGATCGCGCCCTGAGTTCGCGCCAGGAGTGGTATTGCACCCAGGCGCATCTGGAGCAAGGACCGAAGTCTATCCAGCGTTGATCCGACCTTCGGGGGCATAGGGTGCCGGGTCGATAATCGGCGCACGCTCCAGTAGTAAATCGACAAATAACTGGCACGATGCCGGCGCCAGGACCAACCCGTTGCGGTAATGCCCGCAGTTGAGCCACAGCCCGTTGAAGCCGGGTACCCGGCCGATAAAGGGGATGCCCTCCGGCGAGCCGGGCCGCAAGCCGGCCCAATGCCCCACCACTTCGGCGTCGGCCAGGGCGGGAATCAGTTCCACAGCCGAGGCCTTGAGGCTTTCCAGCGCGGTGTCGGTGGGCGTCTTGTCGAACCCCTCATGTTCCAGCGTGCTGCCGATGAGGATGTGCCCGTCGCGTCGAGGGATTGCATAACGCCCTTTGGCCAGGACCATGCTCGACAGAAAGTCCGAGGCGCACTTGTACAAAATCATCTGCCCCTTGACCGGCTCTACCGGCAGCCCCAAGCCCAAGGTGCCGAGCAGTTCGCCGCTCCACGCCCCCGCTGCGAGCACCACCTGATCCCCCAGAATCGGCCCCTGTGCCGTATCCACGCCCACTACGTTGCCGCCATCCAGAACAAAACCGGTCACTGCGCACTGTTCGTGAACGGTCACGGCAGGCAGGGCCAATAGCGCGGCCTTCAGGGATTTGACCAGGCGCGGGTTGCGCACGTTGGCCACGTTGGCCATATAGATCGCCTGGGAATACCCGCCACCCAAGACAGGAACCGCGTCATGGGCGGCAGACACATCGACCTTGCTCAAAGGCCGCCCTTCACGAGCAGCCCAGTCCAGCGCCTCGGTTTCATCGTCCAGGTCCAACCAGTACAACCCCGTGGTATGGACCTCCGGGTCGACACCGGTAGCGGCAAACAGCCGCTCAGCCAGTTGCGGATAAAAATCCTGGGACCAATGGGCCAACGCTGTGACCGCCGGGCTATAGCGCCACGGATATAGTGGCGAAACAATCCCTCCGCCCGCCCATGACGACTCCTGCCCCACACCGGCACGCTCCAGCAGAATCACAGCCTGCCCCTGGGTCGCCAGATTGAACGCCGTCAACAAGCCGATGACTCCGCCACCGACAATCACCACTTGCTGTTGCTTAGCCATCATTTGATCCAGTCGATAAATAGGAATAAACGCGCCCGGCGCCCAATCATCCAGCACCCTCATCATTGCCCCCAGCATGTCTGGCGCGACATTTCAGGTGCCGCACCCGGATTGCCACGCGCACCGCTGCTGTCCAGGCTGAAGTCACCGCAAGGGTCGCCGGCCATCACCGAATCGGCGCCCGGTGTAGCAACCAGGTAGAAATCCTGAGGGTTCAACGCTGCGGTGATTCTATAGCGATCATTGCCCGTACTGACGCCGCTTGCGTCAATAAAAGTGCCGTTCCTCATATGAAACCGCTCCAGGTGCTGAGCCTGCTCGGTCAACAGCGCGACGATTTCCGCGCGATAGACCTTTTTCACATGGCCGGTGTACCCGGGATAAGCGATTCCTGCCAGAAACGCGATGATCGCTACGGCGATCAATAGCTCGATCAAGGTAAAACCCTGGCTGTCCATGCCCATTCCATTGCTCCTTATTGAAGTTGCCGCCACGAAACCCGCCGAAATCGCGAGCCACTCTCCTCCTCCACCCGCGCATACACGCTCTCCAATACCGTGCGCGATTGGCCACTGAGCCCGACCGCTGTTATCCGGTACAACGTCGCCAGGGCTTGCGGCGGCACATGCGGCAGCCCTGCACCCGGCCCCAGGGATTGAATACCGTAGAGCCCACCCTTGATGGCAACCCAGTTAACCGATGACACAGGATGGGGCCCGGCACCCACCACCGAAAACGCTTCATCCGGTGGCCCACAGGCAGCGATCGACTGACACTGCGGCAAGGCTGCGCCCTTTCGCCTCACACCTTGCTCTCCCAGCCTCAAACCACTTTCTGCGGTTTGCAGCGACTGGTTGCGGTGCCACAGGCTCCCGGTGATCTTTTGCTGGGTGACCGCCCCCTGTATCGAAGACAGGCCGATCAACGACAACAGCAGCAAAAACACCAGGCTTATCAGCAGGACCATCCCCCCCTGCCGCGAAGAAATACCCCCAGCAAGCACCATGGTCACCCTACCCCACACGGTTTCGCAGCGCCGCCACGACGCTGTAGGTTTGATCTTTTACCCGCCCCGTCGGGTCTTGCAACGTCATGCGGATGCGCACACTGCGGATCAAGGACTCATCGGTCGGGATAGCGTCATAACGCACAACCCGAACTGACGACGGGCTGGCAGCCACGCCGAAACTGACATCGAAAGCCCGTACGCTATCCACCAACACAGCCTTGGCCGGCGCGGCAAGCGTGCTGACTTTCAACTGGCCCGCCTCGAAGGTGTAGGTCAGTTGCCGAATCGCAAAACGAATCTGCCCGGGAGCAGGCGCAGGTGAGCTGCCTGAATAGGCTCGAGCGGTAGCCGTGCAGTCGGAGAGCACCGTCCAATCAGGCCTGCCGCCGCCGACATCGGTGGTGACCAGCGTCAGCGACTTTGAACTGCCCCCGGTATTCCAGCTGACTGGCCTTTCAAAGGCTGGCGGGGCATTCTCGATAAAGGCCGGGGCCAAACAGCCAAACATGCCCGCCTGGCGAATATCCCGGATCATCTTGCCCAGCACAAACCGCGCATCATCCTGCAGCAACATGGCCGCCTGCTGGCTGGCGTGGGTCGCTCGGGAATTGATCAGCACCTGGCTCCCGCCAAGCACCAGCACCAAACCGACGGCCAGGGCCAGCAACAATTCCACCAGACTGAAACCTCTAACCCGATGCCTCATTGCATCACCCCCGGCTCATTGTCGAGGCGACTGGTCAGGGTGAAGGTTTCCCGCGCGCCAGGCGTGTTTGCACCCCGGCTGTCATCCCAACTGATACTGACAGTCACTTCGTCTGCACTGACCGCCACAGAGCCTTTGCCGCTCTCCCCGGCGAAACCGCGAATATTGGCCTCGAAATCACGCAGGTCTACGTCACGCACGCTGGTGGTCGCGGTACTGGCCGGCGCTCGAGCGCCACGACGCAACGAGTAGTCGGCACCGGAATTGGCACGGATTCGGTCGAGCATATCGTAGGCGATGAAACTGGCCTGGCTGGTCATCCTCGAACTGTCGGTGTACTTGAGTGCGTTGAGCTGGAGCATCACGGCACCTAACAGCCCGACGGCGAGAATCAGCACCGCAACCAGCACTTCGATCAATGTCATGCCGATTTGGTACCGAGGAAAAATCAGAGGAAAACAGGTTTTCAGGCAAGCGGGCATTACCGTCGTCATCCGTGTCGAAGGCCGAAAAAAGCAGGAAAACCCTGCTGTGCGAACCAAGACTAGCGTCAGTTTTTCGCCGGTGCAGGTCACGGAACAAAGGGAAATACTTTGGACATAAAGGCCATCATTCGACACCTCGAACCGGACGCTATACCTATGTTTCAACCCGGTATGTACACCCGTCCACGGAGGGACGACCTATGGAACAACGAGGTTTCACCCTGATAGAACTGCTTCTCGGATTGATCGTGAGCGGCATCCTGGCGCATCTGGCTACGCCCAATTTCATCGGCCTACTGGAATCACAGCAGCGACAAAGCGCGGCGCAATCACTGACGAACGGATTTCGCTTCGCGCGCACTGAAGCCATCATGCGTAACCGGTCGGTGGTCATCCACGCACTGGGCGATGACTGGAGCCAGGGTTGGCGGGTCGTGCTGGATGTTAGCGGGCGTGGCCATCTGGACGACGACAACCCGGTATTACTGGAGCGCCAGGGCAGCGGTCGGGTACCGATCGTCGGGAATGGACCGGTCAAAAGCCAGGTACGCTTCAGCGGGTTGGGCGAGCCGGTATTTGTTGGGGGAGGTTTTCGTGCGGGCACTGTACATATATGCGCCACGGACTCGGTGCAGAGCCTGTACCAGGTGGTGCTGGCGCCCAGTGGGCGCATCAGCCTGCGCAGCGATAGAGCCGAACAGGCATTGTGCCGAAGTTACTCCGGCACCCTGGCATTCAGAGCAGCGAGCGAACCCGCAGCTCCTTGGGCATGGAGAAAGTGATGTTCTCTTCACGACCGGCCAACTCATCGGCGCCCGTAGCCCCCCATGCATGCAACTGCTGGATAACGCCGCGCACCAGGACTTCCGGGGCCGAAGCGCCCGCCGTGATGCCAATACGCTCGACACCATCGAACCAGCTGCGCTGCATATCTTCAGCACCGTCGATCAGGTACGCCGGTGTCGCCATGCGTTCGGCCAATTCGCGCAGGCGGTTGGAATTGGAGCTGTTAGGACTGCCGACCACCAGCACTACATCGCATTCATCGGCCAACTGTTTGACTGCATCCTGGCGGTTTTGGGTGGCGTAGCAGATGTCGTCCTTGCGTGGCCCACCAATGGCGGGGAAACGGCTGCGCAGCGCGTCGATCACGCGGCTGGTGTCGTCCATGGACAAGGTGGTCTGGGTCACGAACGCCAAACGCTCAGGGTTGTGAACCTGCAAGCTGGCGACGTCTTTTTCGTCTTCCACAAGGTAGATGGCGCCACCATTGCTGCCGTCGTATTGGCCCATGGTGCCTTCGACTTCCGGGTGGCCGGCATGGCCAATCAGGATGCATTCGCGACCATCACGGCTGTAGCGCGCGACTTCGATATGCACCTTGGTGACCAGCGGACAGGTGGCGTCGAATACTTTCAGGCCACGACCGGCCGCTTCGGTACGTACGGCCTGGGAAACACCGTGGGCGCTGAAGATAACGATAACGTCGTCCGGCACCTGCTCCAGTTCTTCGACAAAGATGGCGCCACGTGCACGCAGGTCTTCGACCACGAACTTGTTATGGACGACCTCATGGCGCACATAGATCGGCGGCCCGAAGACTTCCAGGGCGCGGTTGACGATTTCGATCGCCCGGTCCACGCCGGCGCAGAAGCCACGGGGGTTGGCGAGTTTGATTTGCATGCTGTGCCTCGTGTCTGGCGCTTGGGCCAGAGTTGATGCTACTGAACTGACAATGGCAACCAAAGGCGGGAGCGGGCTTGCCCCCTCCCACATTTTAGATCGGGGCGTTGATCAAAGAGCTTTAACGTCGATGATTTCAACGTCGAACGTCAAGGTTTTACCGGCCAACGGGTGGTTGAAGTCGATGGTTACCTGCGCATCATCGAAGGTTTTGACCACACCGGGCAGCTCGGTATTCGCCGCATCATTGAAAATCACCAGCAAGCCTTCCGACAGATCCATGTCCTGGAACTGCGAACGCGGGATGATCTGCACATTTTGCGGGTTGGGCTGGCCAAAGGCGTTTTCCGGCAGGATCTGCAGGGTGCGCTTGTCGCCGGCCTTGAAACCGAACAGTGCCGCTTCAAAACCTGGCAACAGGTTGCCGTCGCCGACCTTGAAGGTCGCCGGGGCTTTGTCGAACGTGCTATCGACCGTGTCGCCATTCTCCAGGCGCAGTGCGAAATGCAAGGTGACTTCCGTGTTCTGGCCGATGCGTTGCTCAGCCAATACCTGATCAGTCATTGACGGTCTCTCCGGTTTTCTTACTTTTGAACATGTCCAGCGCCAGCATGATTGCACCGACGGTGATGGCGCTGTCGGCAAAATTGAACGCCGGGAAGTAATGGCGGTTCTGCCAATGCACCAGGATGAAGTCGATCACATGGCCCAGGGCAATACGGTCGTACAGGTTGCCCAGGGCGCCGCCCAGCACCAGGGCCAAGGCGATGGCCAGCCAGGTGTCATCGCGGCCCAGGCGTTTGAGCCAGACCACGAGCACCGCACTGACCACCACTGCGATCAGGGCGAACAGCCAGCGCTGCCAGCCGCCGCCGTCAGCCAGGAAGCTGAAGGCGGCGCCGGTGTTGTAGGCCAGGGTCCAGCTGAAGTAATCCGGGATCACCACGATTTGCTGGAACATTTCCAGGGAGCCCTCGAAGTGAGCCTTGCTGACCTGGTCAATGACCAGGACCAGCACGCTCAGTACGAGCCAGCCCAGACGTCCGAAACGACTGGCTGCATTAGGCATAGTGGCGAACCTCGCCTTCACCGGAGATGTTGTCGACGCAACGACCGCAGATTTCCGGATGCTCAGGGTTCACCCCGACGTCTTCCCGGCAGTGCCAGCAGCGGGCGCACTTAGGGAAGGCCGACTTGACCACCTTGAGCTTGAGGCCCGGCACTTCGGTGGCTACGGCATCCGCCGGTGCCTGGGCAAACGGTGCCAGGCTCGCTGTGGAAGTGATCAACACGAAGCGCAGCTCGTTGCTCAGCTTGGTCAGGTCGGCAGTCAGGCCTTCCTCGGCAAACAGGGTGACTTCGGCCTGGAGGTTGCCACCGACGGCCTTGGCCGCACGCTGAACCTCCAGCTCCTTGTTCACCGCAACCTTGACGGCCATTACGCCTTCCCAGTACTCGCGGCCCAGTTCGAAGTCGGCCGGCAGCTCGGTCAAGCCTTCGTACCAGGTATTGAGCATGACGGACTCGTTACGCTCGCCCGGCAGGTATTCCCACAGTTCGTCGGCGGTGAAGGCCAGGATCGGTGCGATCCAGCGCACCAGCGCTTCGGAGATGTGGTACAGCGCGGTCTGCGCCGAACGGCGGGCCTTGCTGTTGGCACCGGTGGTGTACTGGCGGTCCTTGATGATGTCGAGGTAGAAACCACCCAGCTCCTGCACACAGAAGTTGTGGATCTTGGAGTACACGTTCCAGAAGCGGTATTCGCCGTAGTGCTCTTGCAACTCGCGTTGCAGCAACAGGGTACGGTCCACAGCCCATCGGTCCAGGGCAAGCATGTCCTCGGCCGGCAGGAGGTCGGTGGCCGGGTTGAAACCGGTCAGGTTCGACAGCAGGAAGCGTGCGGTATTACGGATACGGCGGTACGCGTCGGCGCTACGAGCCAGGATCTGGTCCGATACGGCGATCTCGCCCGAATAATCGGTCGACGCCACCCATAGGCGCATGATGTCGGCACCCAGCGTGTCATTGATCTTTTTCGGTTCGATCACGTTCTTCAGCGACTTGGACATCTTGCGGCCCGTCTCGTCGACGGTGAAGCCGTGGGTCAGCAGCTCGCGGTACGGCGCGTGGTTGTCGATAGCGCAACCGGTCAGCAACGAGGAATGGAACCAGCCACGGTGTTGGTCGGAGCCTTCCAGGTACAGGTCGGCACGCGGGCCGGTCTCGTGGCCCATCGGGTGCGAGCCGCGCAGCACGTGCCAGTGGGTGGTGCCCGAGTCGAACCATACGTCCAGGGTATCGCTGATCTTGTCGTACAGCGGTGCTTCGTCGCCCAGCAACTCGGTAGCATCCAGCTTGAACCAGGCTTCGATGCCTTCCTGTTCGACACGCTGGGCCACCATTTCCATCAGTTCGACGGTACGTGGGTGCAGCTCACCGCTTTCCTTGTTAAGGAAGAACGGGATCGGCACACCCCAGTTGCGTTGACGGGAGATGCACCAGTCCGGACGGTTGGCGATCATCGAATGCAGGCGCGCCTGACCCCAGGCCGGTACGAACTTGGTGTCTTCGATGGCCTTGAGCGAGCGCACACGCAGGGTGTCGCCGCTGGTCGGCTCTTTGTCCATGCCGATAAACCATTGCGCGGTGGCGCGGTAGATCAGCGGGGTCTTGTGACGCCAGCAGTGCATGTAGCTGTGCTTGATGGTGTCAGTTTGCATCAGCGCACCGACTTCACGCAGCTTGTCGATGATCGGCTGGTCGGCCTTGAAGATGAACTGGCCGCCGAAGAATTCCAGCGACGGCACGTAAACACCGTTGCTTTGCACCGGGTTGATGATCTCATCGTTGACCATGCCGTACTTTTTGCAGATCACGAAGTCGTCCACGCCATAGGCGGGCGAGCAGTGAACCACACCGGTACCCGAACCCAACTCGACGTAGTCAGCCAGGTACACCGGCGACAGACGATCATAGAACGGGTGACGGAAGTTGATCAGCTCCAGCGCGGAACCGGTGGTGGTGGCGATCACCGAACCTTGCAGTTCGTAGCGAGCCAGGCAGGCTTCGACCATTTCCTCGGCCAATACCAGCAGGCGATCACCGACGTCCACCAGGGCATAGGTGAATTCCGGGTGCACGTTCAGCGCCTGGTTGGCGGGAATGGTCCACGGGGTAGTGGTCCAGATCACGATGGCAGCCGGTTTGCTCAGGCTTGCCAGGCCAAACGCCTGGGCCAGCTTGGCGTCGTCGGCGATCGGGAACGCAACATCGATGGTCGAGGACTTCTTGTCTTCGTACTCGACTTCCGCTTCAGCCAGGGCCGAGCCGCAATCGAAGCACCAGTTCACAGGCTTGAGGCCCTTGAACACGAAACCGCCCTTGACGATTTCGGCCAAGGCACGGATTTCACCGGCCTCGTTCTTGAAGCTCATGGTTTTGTACGGGTTGTCCCACTCGCCCAGCACACCCAGGCGGATGAATTCGGACTTCTGCCCTTCGATCTGCTCGGCAGCGTAGGCACGGCACAGTTCGCGGGTTTTATCGGCACCCAGGTTCTTGCCGTAGGTCACTTCGACCTTGTGTTCGATCGGCAGGCCGTGGCAGTCCCAACCCGGGACATAAGGCGCGTCGAAGCCCGAAAGGGTTTTCGAGCGCAGGATCATGTCCTTGAGAATTTTGTTCAGCGCATGACCGATGTGAATCGTGCCGTTGGCATAAGGAGGGCCGTCGTGCAGGACGAATTTCGGACGATCCTTGCCAATTTCGCGCAACTTTCCGTACAGGCCAATACTGTCCCAGCGCTGCAGGATCTGCGGTTCGCGCTGTGGCAGGCCGGCCTTCATTGGGAAGGCGGTGTCCGGAAGGTTTAGCGTGGCTTTATAGTCGGTCATTTAAGGCTCTTCGGTTAGCGATGGGCGCTAGGTGCGGCTAGTGCACGGGCGGCGGCGACATCCGCATTGATCGCCGTTTTCAACGCCTCAAGCGAGGCGAAACGCTGCTCTTCACGCAGCTTCTGGTGGAAAACCACCGTCAAACGCCGGTCATACAGATCACCGGCAAAATCCAAAAGGTGAACTTCCAGGTGGGCCTTGCCATCACCTGCAACCGTGGGCCTGACGCCTATGTTGGCGACTCCCGGCCACGACTGGCCGTCGATGTCGACGCTCACCAGGTAAACCCCGGTCAGCGGCACACGGCGGCGCTTGAGTTGCACGTTGGCGGTTGGCGTGCCCAGTTGGCGCGCCAGCTTCTGGCCGTGCAGTACCCGCCCGGCTATGCGGAACGGGCGACCGAGCAAACGCTCGGCCAAGGCGAAGTCGGCAGCGGCCAGGGCGTTACGCACCTGGGTGCTGCTCACGCGCAGGCCGTCCAGTTCGACGGTTTGCGCGGCTTCGACGGTAAAGCCCTGGGTGATACCGGCGTGTTGCAGGAACTCGAAATCCCCGACCCGGTCGCAGCCAAAACGGAAGTCGTCGCCGACCTCCAAATGCTGTACGCCCAGGCCGTCTACCAGTATGCGGTCGACGAACTCGGCAGCGCTGAGACTTTGCAAACGCTGGTTGAAAGCCAGGCAGAGGACGCGGTCCACGCCTTCTTCGGCCAGCAGTTGCAGCTTGTCCCGCAGACGGGCCAGACGTGCCGGTGCCGTTTCCGGGGTGAAATATTCCCGCGGCTGCGGCTCGAATATCACCACGCAGCTGGGTACGCCCAACTCGACCGCACGCTCGCGCAGCCGGGCCAGGATAGCCTGGTGGCCACGGTGAACACCGTCAAAGTTGCCAATAGTGGCGACGCAGCCCCGATGCTCAGGGCGCAGGTTGTGGAGACCTCGAACCAGCTGCATAACGCGCTTCTTGCTCATAAAGTGGTCGATTATAACCACACCCGGCCCCGGACGACAGGCAACAGCGCAGGGCAAATGGATCGAATCGATAAAACAACCGTTTTATCGCGGCAAACTCTCTAGCTCAACGACTTGCGATTGAAATCCCGCAGGCGGAAGCCTTGCAGCAGCAACATCCCGAAGTACACCACCACGCCGGCCACGACCAGCACGCCCAGGCGCATGAAGCGCTCCAGCATATGCCCCTCATCCCAGGCCGGCATGAAGTGCATCAGGCCGAGCAATACCGCCGACATCATCGCAACCGCCACCAGCAACTTGAGGGCGAACATGCCCCAGCCAGGCTGAGGCTGGAACATCTGTTGTTTGCGCAGCTGATAAAACAGCAGGCCGGCATTGATGCACGCACCGGCACTGATGGCCAGGGCCAGGCCGGCGTGGGCCAGCGGACCAATAAACACCAGGTTGAGCAGTTGCGTGACGATCAGAGTGAAGATCGCGATCTTTACCGGCGTGCGGATGTTCTGCTGGGCGTAGAAGCCAGGCGCCAGCACCTTGATCACGATGATGCCGAGCAGGCCGACGGAATAGGCCACCAGCGCATGCTGGGTCATCAACGCATCATGGGCATCGAATTGCCCGTATTGGAACAGCGACACTGTCAGCGGCTCGGCCAGGATCCCCAACGCCAGTGCGCACGGCAGCACCAGCACAAAGCACAGGCGCAGGCCCCAATCGAGGATGCGCGAGTATTCCTGGCGATCCTTGCTGGCATAGGTGCGTGCCAGCGTCGGCAGCAAAATGGTGCCGAGGGCTACGCCCAGTACGCCGGACGGCAGTTCCATGAGACGGTCGGCGTAATACATCCACGACACCGAGCCGGATACCAGCAGCGAGGCGAACGCGGTGTTGATGATCAGGGAAATCTGGCTCACCGACACCCCAAGGATCGCCGGCAACATATTGCGCATCACGCGCCAGACGCCGGTATCCTTGAGGTTCAGGCGCGGCAATACGAGCATGCCGATCTTTTTCAGGTGCGGCAGTTGGTAGAGCAATTGCGCCAGGCCACCGGCCAGCACGGCCCAGCCAAGGGCCATGACCGGTGGATCGAAGTAAGGTGTCAGGAACAGCGCAAAGATAATCATGCTGACGTTAAGCAGCGTCGGCACGAACGCCGGCACCGAGAAACGGTTCCAGGTGTTGAGGATCGCACCGGCCAGGGATGACAGCGAGATCAGCAATATATAAGGAAAGGTCACCCGCAACAGGTCAGTGGTCAGCGCGAATTTTTCCGGCGTATTGGCAAAACCCGGCGCCGTGGCCCAGATCACCCAGGGCGCGGCGAGCATGCCGACGAGGGTCACCAGCATCAACACCAGGGTGAGCAGGCCCGAGACGTAGGCAATGAAGGTACGGGTCGCCTCCTCCCCCTGCTGGGTCTTGTACTCGGCCAGAATCGGCACGAACGCCTGGGAAAACGCACCCTCGGCAAAGATCCGCCGCAGCAGGTTGGGCAGTTTAAACGCAATAAAGAACGCATCCGTGGCCATGCTGGCGCCAAAAATACGCGCCAGCAGGGTGTCACGCACAAACCCCAAAACCCGGGAGATCATCGTGATAGAGCTGACGGCGGCCAACGATTTGAGCAGATTCATTGAAAGAGTTTGCGCCTATAGATAAAGAGCAGGCGAACTAAGCGCCTACTTATGCGATACTGCGCGCCTGCAACAGCACAGCGCCAAAGCTCGCGAGTTTACAGGTCAAGCGCCGGAAATAAATCACCCGCCTCTTCAGATCGACCACTCAGCAGTTCGCATCAGCCGGCCTTGACAAGACATCAAGTCATCGGCATGATTCGCGGCCTATTTTGTTTGCTATTTCCTAAAAAGTCTTTCGAGGAGCTCGACGGTGGCCAACACACCTTCCGCCAAAAAACGTGCAAAACAGGCTGAGAAGCGTCGCAGCCACAACGCCAGCCTGCGTTCCATGGTTCGTACCTACATCAAGAATGTAGTTAAAGCCATCGACACCAAAGACGCTGAAAAAGCTCAAGCAGCTTACGTTCTGGCTGTGCCAGTTATCGACCGTATGGCCGATAAAGGCATCATCCACAAGAACAAGGCCGCTCGTCATAAGAGCCGCCTGAATGGCCACATCAAGGCTCTGAGCGTTCCTGCTGCAGCCTAAGTGGTAGCAACTGCAACGCAACCCCGGTTGCGAAACAGTTAAGAAATGCCCCATACCGAAAGGTCTGGGGCATTTTTGTTTGTGCCTGAAAATACACCACGAGCAAAATGTGGGAGGGGTATCCGGTAGAGATTTTCAAGCGCACAAAAAAACGCCCCGAACCAGTCGGGGCGTTTTTGCTACCACTTGATCAAAACATCAATCAATGGTGATGACCGCCTTCACCGTGGACGTGACCGTGGGCCACTTCTTCCTGGGAAGCGTCGCGGATGGCAACGATCTTCACTTGGAAGTTCAGGCGCTGACCAGCCAGAGGGTGGTTGCCGTCGACGGTGACGTCGTCGCCGTCCAGGTCACGGATGGTGACGATCTGCATTTGACCATCCGGCGCGGAAGCGTGGAACTGCATGCCCACTTCCAACTCATCAACACCTTCGAACATGCTGCGGCTCAGGGTGCTGACCAGTTCGGCGGAGTATTCGCCGTAGGCATCTTCAGGTTCTACGGCAACGGTCAGCTCATCACCAACGCTCTTGCCTTCCAGAGCCTTTTCCAGGCCTGGGATGATGTTACCTGCGCCTTGCAGGTAGACCAGCGGCGCGCCGCCGGCTGAGCTGTCGATGACCTCACCAGCGTCGTTGGTCAGGGTATAGTCGATGGAGACAGCCTTGTTAGCGGCGATCGTCATGGGGCGAGACCTTTTGCATAAGAATGAAGAACGGACAAGTCTAAACAAGGATTTGCCCGAAAGCGAACAGAACCCGGACGGACGGGGCCGATCAACGGCGTCCTTGATCATCGGTTTCCACCAGGACGAGGAGGGTCACTGGGTTGCCGAGCTGTCTTGCGGCCACACCCAGCACCTGCGCCACCAGCCTCCGTGGCAGTCCCGCGCCTGGGTTCTGGACCCCGCGCAGCGCCTGGGAAAAATAGGCCAGCCCTTTGCCTGCGGCTGGTGTGCGCAAGCGCCCGAATAACGATAACCTTGGCACCTGATTCCCGGCAGGCACTCAACCATAGAGCGCCACCGAAGCCATGCACCTCCAGAGAATTCGCATGCAGACTTTTTTTATCGCGCCCACCGATTTTGGTGTGGGCCTGACCTCCATCAGCCTTGGGCTGGTGCGTACCCTTGAGCGAGCCGGTCTGAAAGTCGGCTTCTTCAAGCCGATTGCCCAACCACACCCTGGCGATACCGGCCCTGAGCGCTCCACTGAACTGATAGCGCGCACCCACGGACTGAAACCACCACAGCCCCTGGGCCTGGCTCACGTGGAGCGGATGCTCGGCGACGGCCAGCTCGACGAGCTGCTCGAAGAAATCATCACCCTTTACCAGCAAGCCGCCGTGGGCAAGGACGTGCTGATCGTCGAAGGCATGGTACCGACCCGCAGCGCCAGCTATGCGGCCCGGGTCAACCTGCACCTGGCCAAGAGCCTGGATGCGGAAGTGATCCTGGTTTCTGCCCCGGAAAACGAAGTGCTCACTGAACTCTCCGGCCGCGTGGAATTGCAGGCCCAACTGTTCGGCGGCCCGAAAGACCCGAAAGTGCTCGGCGTGATCCTGAACAAGGTACGCACCGACGAAAGCATGGAAGCCTTCTCGGCGCGCCTCAAGGAGCATTCGCCTTTGCTGCGCAGCGGTGACTTCCGCCTGCTCGGCTGCATTCCTTACCAGCCGGAACTCAACGCGCCGCGCACCCGCGACGTGGCTGACCTGATGGGCGCGCAGATCCTCAACGCCGGCGACTACGAAACCCGGCGCATGACCAAGATCATCATCTGCGCCCGCACCATGCGTAACACCGTGGAGTTGCTCAAGCCCGGCGTGCTGGTGGTGACCCCCGGCGACCGTGACGACATCATCCTCGCCGTCAGCCTGGCCGCGATCAACGGCGTGCCCCTGGCCGGCCTGCTGCTGACCAGCGATACCCTGCCCGACCCGCGCATCATGGAGCTGTGCCGCGGCGCCTTCCAGGCTGGGCTGCCAGTTTTGTCGGTGAGTACCGGTTCCTACGAAACCGCCAACCTGCTCAACAACCTCAACAAGGAAATCCCCATTGATGACCGCGAGCGCGCGGAGATCATCACCGATTTCGTCGCCAGCCACCTCGACGCGCGCTGGCTGCACCAGCGCTGCGGCACGCCACGGGAGATGCGCCTGTCGCCAGCGGTGTTCCGCTACCAGTTGATCCAACGCGCCCAGGCTGCCAACAAACGCATTGTGCTGCCCGAGGGCAGCGAGCCGCTGACCGTGCAAGCCGCCGCCATTTGCCAGGCAAGGGGCATCGCGCGCTGCGTGCTGCTGGCCAAGCCGGCTGACGTGGAAGCCGTCGCGCGCGCCCAAGGCATCGAATTGCCCGAAGGCCTGGAGATTCTCGACCCGGACCTGATTCGCCAGCGCTACGTCGAGCCCATGGTTGCCCTGCGCAAGAGCAAGAGCCTGAATGCGCCGATGGCCGAGCAGCAACTGGAAGACACCGTGGTGATCGCCACCATGATGCTCGCACTGGATGAAGTGGACGGTCTGGTCTCCGGGGTTATCCACTCTACCGCCAACACCATTCGCCCGGCCTTGCAACTGATCAAGACCGCACCGGGCTGCACCCTGGTGTCATCGGTGTTCTTCATGCTGTTCCCCGAGCAGGTGCTGGTCTACGGCGACTGCGTGATGAACCCGCACCCAAGTGCCGCCGAGCTGGCGGAAATCGCCTTGCAAAGCGCCGACTCGGCCGCCGCCTTCGGCATCACCCCGCGCGTGGCGATGATCAGCTACTCCAGCGGCGACTCGGCCAGCGGTGAGGAGGTGGAGAAGGTCCGCGAAGCCACCCTGCTCGCCCATGAGCAGCAAAGCTCACTGCTGATCGATGGCCCCCTGCAATACGACGCCGCCGCCAACGAAACCGTCGCCCGCCAACTGGCCCCCGACAGCCTGGTCGCCGGTAAAGCCACCGTGTTCGTGTTCCCGGACCTGAACACCGGCAATACCACGCACAAGGCCGTGCAACGCAGTGCCGATTGCGTCAGCCTGGGGCCGATGCTCCAAGGCCTGCGCAAACCGGTCAACGACCTGCCTCGTGGCGCCCAGGTCGACGACATCGTGTACACCATCGCACTGACTGCGATCCAAGCCGCCAACCGACCTATGGATATCTAAATGCTGGATTTTCTACCTGCCGCCGTACGCGGGGTGATCGCGTCCTTGTTGCTGGCGCTGAACACGATCCTGCTGTGCTCATTCCTGTTCATCGTGGCACTGTTCAAGGCGCTGCCCTTCGCCAAGCGCTTCAGTGAATGGCTGATGAACCACACCCATGAAGCCTGGGTCACCAACAACAAGGGTTGGATGAATCTGGTGCGCCATACCCGTTGGCACCTTAAAGGTCTTGAAGGCCTGGACTACCAGCACTCGTACCTGGTGACCAGCAACCACCAGAGCTGGGTCGACATCATGGTCCTGCAATACGTGCTCAATCGCCGGATTCGCCCGCTGAAATTCTTCCTCAAGCAGGAGTTGATCTGGGTGCCGGTGATTGGCCTGGCGTGGTGGGCACTGGGCTTTCCGTTCATGAAGCGCTACACCAAGGCCTACCTGGAGAAGCACCCGGAGAAGAAAGGCAAAGACCTGGAAACCACCCGCAAGACCTGTGCGAAGTTTCGCAACAACCCGGTGGGCATTTTCAACTTTGCCGAAGGCACGCGCTTTACGCCGGGCAAGCACGCACAGCAGAAGTCGCCGTTTCGCTATCTGCTCAAGCCCAAGGCGGGTGGTATCGCGTTTGTGCTGGATGCCATGGGGGAACAGCTGAAATCACTGGTCAATGTGACCATTCACTACCCTGGCGGACGCCCAGGATATTGGGACTTACTGTGCGGGAATGTGAAGGACGTTGTGGTGCAGTTTGAAGAGGTGCAAATTCCGGCCGAGTTTATCGGCAGGAATTATGAGCAGGATGGGGAGTATCGGTTGGCGTTCCAGGGGTGGATCAACCAGCTGTGGGAAACCAAGGATGCGTTGCTGGACCGACTTCACAAAGACTTTCCAGACAAATGATGAACAAAATGTGGGAGGGGGCTTGCCCCCGATAGCGGTGGATCAGTGACAGATGTACTGACTGACACACTGCTATCGGGGGCAAGCCCCCTCCCACATTTGACCGCGCCCGGCCTTGACGATGTGAAAAAGCCCGCCACCGATCACTCGGTGGCGGGCTTTTTTTGTGGCCGCGAGGTTTAGATCGCGCCGCGCTGACGCAACAGTTCCAGCACTTGCTTGACGCTGTCTTCCAGCGACAGGGCCTGGGTGTCGATCACCAGGTCGGCATTCAACGGCACGTCGTACGGGAAGGATTCGCCAGGGATGTTATCCCCACCCGCCGCGTACAAGCCCTGCGGATCACGCTCGGCACACACCTGCGGCGACGCCTGCACGTACACGGTCAGCAGGCGGTCGCTGCCAATCAGCGCCTTGGCCTGTTCACGGCCTTCGGCATCCGGGGCGACGAATGCGGCCAGGGTCAACAGGCCGGCTTCGTTGAACTGACGCGCCACGTGAGCGGCACGACGCCAGTTTTCGGTACGCCCGGCACGGTCCTGAGGCAAGCCCTTGTTCAGGTCGTGACGCAGGTTCTGGCCATCCAGCACGAACACCGCACGCCCCATGTCGAACAGCTTGCGCTCGACCGCATAGGCCAAGGTGCTCTTGCCCGCGCCTGACAGGCCGCTGAACAACACGGTAGCCGGTTGCTGGCCGAAACGCTGGGCGCGCTCCTCGGTGGCGACATGGGCCAACTTGCCGTGATGCGCCGCACTGCCGTGGGTGATCGGCGGTGCGATGATCATGCCCGCGCCCACGGTGCCGTTGGTCAAGCGGTCGATGACGATAAACGCACCGGTGGTGCGGTTGCTGTCATAGCCATCCAACGCGATGGCGGCGTCGAGGCTGACCTTGACCCGGCCGATCTCGTTCAACTGCAGCGAACTCGCCGGACCTTCGGCCAGGGTGTTCACGTCCACACGGTGCACGATGCTGGTGATGGAACCCGGCACATAGCTGGTGGCGCGCTTGATGTCGTATTTCTTGCCCGGCAGCATCGGTTCTTCGGCCATCCACACCAGCATGGCGTCGAAGGCGTCGGTCACTTGCGGCACGTTGTCGGCATGCACCAGCAGGTCGCCACGGGAGATGTCGATCTCGTCTTCCATGGTCAGGGTCACGGCCTGGCCTGGGCCGGCGTGTTCCAACTCACCTTCGAAGGTGACGATGGATTTGACGCGGCTGCTCTTGCCCGACGGCAGCACCACGACTTCGTCGCCCTTGTGCACGATGCCGCTGGCCAGGGTGCCGGCGAATCCACGGAAGTTCAGGTTCGGACGGTTGACGTACTGCACCGGGAAACGCAGGTCGGTGTAGTTGCGATCGTTGGCGATCTCGACGGTCTCGAGGATCTCCATCAGCGACTGGCCGGTGTACCAGGGCGAATGCTCGCTCTTGTTCACCACGTTGTCGCCCTTGAGCGCCGACATCGGCACGAATGCCATGGTGCTCGGCTTGAAGGCGATGCCCTCGGCGAACTTCAGGTAATCCGCCTTGATCGACTCGAACACGCCTTGGTCAAAGCCATTGATGTCCATCTTGTTGACGGCAATCACGATGTGCTTGATGCCCAGCAGCGAGGCGATATAGCTGTGGCGACGGGTCTGGGTCTGCACGCCGTAGCGCGCGTCGATCAGGATGATCGCCAGGTCACAGGTGGAGGCACCGGTGGCCATGTTGCGAGTGTACTGCTCATGGCCGGGGGTGTCGGCGATGATGAATTTGCGCTTGGCGGTGGAGAAGTAGCGGTAGGCGACATCGATGGTGATGCCCTGCTCACGCTCGGCCTGCAGGCCGTCGACCAGCAACGCCAGGTCGATGTCGTCACCGGTGGTGCCGGACTTTTTCGAGTCACGGGTGATGGCTTCCAGGTGATCTTCGTAGATCATCTTGGAGTCGTGCAGCAGGCGCCCGATCAGGGTGCTCTTGCCGTCGTCGACATTGCCACAGGTCAGGAAGCGCAACATTTCCTTGCGCTCGTGCTGGCCCAGGTAGGCGAGGATGTCCTCGCTGATCAAATCAGATTGATGCGACATGACAGCCCCTTAGAAATAGCCTTGACGTTTTTTATCTTCCATCGAGCCGGCACCATCGTGGTCGATGACACGGCCCTGGCGCTCGGAAGTTCGCGTCAGGAGCATTTCCTGAATGATGTCCGTCAGCGTTTCGGCTTCGGACTCCACCGCGCCCGTCAACGGGTAGCAGCCAAGGGTACGGAAACGTACTTTCTTTTTGACGATTCGGGCTTTGTCTTCGTCGGACAAGTGCTCGAGGATGCGGTCGTCGTCGATCATGATCAACGTGCCGTTCTTCTCGATGACATCGCGTTCGGCGGCGAAGTACAGCGGCACGATCGGGATGCCTTCCAGGTAGATGTACTGCCAGATGTCCAGCTCGGTCCAGTTGGACAGCGGGAACACACGGATCGACTCACCCTTGTTGACGTTGCCGTTGTAGACGTTCCACAGCTCCGGGCGCTGGTTCTTCGGGTCCCAGCGGTGCTTGCTGTCGCGGAACGAGTACACGCGCTCTTTGGCGCGGGATTTCTCTTCATCGCGACGGGCACCGCCGAAGGCGGCGTCGAAACCATGCTTGTCCAAGGCCTGCTTGAGGCCTTCGGTCTTCATGATGTCGGTGTGCTTGGCGCTGCCGTGGGTGAACGGGTTGATGCCCTGCGCCACGCCATCCGGGTTGACGTGGGTGATCAGGTCCAGGCCCAGCTCTTCGACCATTTTGTCGCGGAACTTGTACATCTCCTGGAATTTCCAGCGGGTGTCGACGTGCATCACCGGGAACGGCAGCTTGCCCGGGAAGAAGGCCTTGCGCGCCAGGTGCAGCATCACGGCGGAGTCTTTACCGATCGAGTAGAGCATCACCGGGTTATCGAACTCGGCGGCGACCTCGCGGATGATGTGGATGCTTTCCGCCTCCAGCTGTTTCAGATGCGTCAGTTTGTCGACCATGGTTACTCACGGAAAAACGATCTTATGGACGGCCAGCGGGCCGTGTTCGAGCGGGGCATGCTAGCACAGCACCTTCTTCTATTCAGGGCGCCAGCTAGATCGAAACGGTATATCAATATGCCCCAAGGTTTGGCCATCAAATCGGGTTGGGGCAATCGATGAACAGATGCTCCAGGGCGAAGCGCCGCGCCAGGTAATCGCCCAGCGCCTGTACGCCATAACGCTCGGTGGCGTGGTGGCCGGCGGCGATAAAGCTGATGTCGTTTTCCCGGGCACTATGGAAGGTTTGCTCGGAGGCTTCACCGCTCAGGAACAGGTCGACGCCCGCGGCGATAGCGTTGTCGATGTAACCCTGGCCGCCACCGGTGCACCAGCCGACGCGGCGGATCATCTGGCTGCCTTCGATCAGCAGCGGCTCGCGGCCCATCACGTCCTGCACACGCCGGGCGAAGTCGCGGGGCGACAGCGGTTCGACGAGCGAGCCGACCAGGCCGACGATCCTGGGGTTGCTCGGGTCCAGTGGGCCTTCGACGGTGATATCCAACTGGCGGGCGAGTTGCACGTTATTGCCAACGTCGGGGTGCAGGTCCAGCGGCAGGTGGTAGGCCAGCAGGCTGATGTCGTGTTTGAGCAGGGTTTTCAGGCGGCGTTGCTTCATGCCGGTGATACAGGGGCTTTCGCCTTTCCAGAAATAACCGTGATGCACCAGGATCAAATCGGCCTGGGCTTCGACGGCCGCGTCCAGCAGGGCCTGGCTGGCGGTCACGCCGCTGACGATGCGCATCACTTGCGGCCGCCCCTCGACCTGCAGGCCATTGGGGCAGTAATCGGCAATCTTTGCGCTGCCGAGGTAGCGGTCCGCTTCCTCGACGAGGGTGGTAAGGGGGACGGCCATAAAAGACTCCTAAATATCCCGTTCCGAGGCGCTCGCAGCCTCGTATAATGCGCGACATTATGGGCGCTCTCCCGCCCCCTGCAACCTGTCAGGACTTACTTGATGCTCAAGGCACTGCGTTTTTTTGGATGGCCATTGCTGGCTGGCGTGCTGATCGCGATGCTGATTATTCAGCGTTATCCCCAGTGGGTGGGCTTGCCCAGCCTTGATGTGAACCTGCAACAGGCGCCCCAGACCAGCTCGGTGGTGCAAGGCCCGGTGACTTACGCGGACGCGGTGGTCATCGCCGCTCCCGCGGTGGTCAACCTGTACACCACCAAGGTCATCAACAAGCCGGCCCATCCGTTGTTTGAAGACCCGCAGTTCCGCCGTTATTTCGGTGACAACGGACCCAAGCAGCGCCGCATGGAGTCCAGCCTGGGTTCCGGGGTGATCATGAGCCCCGAAGGCTACATCCTCACCAATAACCACGTGACTACCGGCGCCGACCAGATTGTGGTGGCCCTGCGTGACGGCCGCGAAACCCTCGCCCGTGTGGTGGGCAGCGACCCGGAAACCGACCTCGCGGTCCTGAAGATCGATCTGAAAAGCCTGCCTTCCATCACCCTCGGCCGCTCCGATGGGCTGCGGGTGGGTGATGTGGCACTGGCCATCGGCAACCCGTTCGGGGTGGGCCAGACGGTGACCATGGGCATCATCAGCGCCACCGGGCGGAACCAGCTGGGGCTGAACAGCTACGAGGACTTTATCCAGACTGATGCGGCGATCAACCCGGGCAACTCCGGCGGCGCACTGGTGGATGCCAATGGCAACCTGACCGGCATCAACACGGCGATTTTCTCCAAGTCCGGCGGTTCCCAGGGCATCGGCTTTGCGATCCCGGTGAAGCTGGCGATGGAAGTGATGAAGTCGATCATCGAGCACGGCCAGGTAATTCGCGGCTGGCTGGGGATTGAAGTGCAGCCGTTGACCAAGGAACTGGCCGAGTCGTTTGGCCTGACCGGGCGCCCTGGCATCGTGGTCGCCGGGATCTTCCGCGATGGCCCGGCACAGAAAGCCGGCCTGCAGTTGGGGGATGTGATCCTCAGCATCAACGGCGAACCGGCCGGCGATGGGCGCAAGTCGATGAACCAGGTGGCGCGGATCAAGCCGACCGACAAGGTGGCGATCCAGGTGATGCGCAACGGTAAAGAGATCAAGCTGCTGGCGGAAATCGGCCTGCGCCCACCGCCTGCCCCGGTCAAGGAAGAGGAGTAAATCACCTCGCCAGGTACCCGTTCGCGGGTACCTGTAAGCTCATATTTCAAAGCGAATCCATTCTCATAAGTCATGTTATATTGTTTCAATATCGCTATTGGAACGCTCTATCATGCCGTCTCGAACGTTTGCCCCCTTGGCTGGCCTGGCCTTGGGTTTGCTGCTCGACCCCGCCTTTGCCGACGACAATACCGTTGAGCTGGACACCATCAGCGTCACTACCGACGCCTATGAATCCGCCACCGGCCCGGCCAAAGGCTACCGCGCCACCCGCTCTGCCAGCGCGACTAAAACCGACACCGCCCTGCGCGACATCCCACAATCCATCAGCGTGATTCCCGCCTCGGTACTCACGGACCTGGGCAGCACCAACGTGGAACGCGCCCTGGAGTTTGCCGGCGGGGTGTCCAAGCAGAACAACTTTGGCGGCCTCACCCTCTACGAATACAGCGTGCGCGGCTTCACCACGTCGGAGTTCTACCAGGACGGTTTCAGCGCCAACCGCGGCTACCCGAGCACACCGGACGCGGCCAATATCGAGCGCATCGAAGTACTCAAGGGCCCCGCCGCCAGCCTGTATGGCCGTGGTGATCCCGGTGGCACCGTGAATATCGTCACCAAAAAGCCCCAGCCCGAAGCCTTCACCACCGTGCAAACCAGCGCGGGCAGTTGGGATCGCTATCGCACCGCCTTGGACGTCAATACACCGCTGGACAGCGAGGGCGACTTGCTGTCGCGGGTCAACCTGGCGGTGGAGGACAACAACAGCTTCCGCGATCACGTCGAGAGCAAGCGCGTATTCGTCGCGCCCTCATTCAGCTGGCAGCTGGACCCGGACACCCACCTGCTGGTGGAAAGCGAATTCGTACGCCACAGCTCCACCTTCGACCGGGGCATCGTCGATGCCCCAGGCGTATCACGCTCCACCTTCCTCGGCGAACCCAACGACGGCGATATCGACAACCACAACAACCGCATCCAGGCGACCCTCGAGCATCATCTCAACGACGCCTGGAAACTGCGCCTGGCCAGCCATTACAAACAAGGCAGCCTGTGGGGCGACGCCTCGGAAAACCGAGCGCTGAACGCCGACGGCCACACCCTCAACCGCCGTTACCGCGAACGATCCACGGGGTGGCACGACAGCATCACCCAACTGGAACTGCGCGGCCTGTTCGACCTTGGCAGTTGGCAGCATGAATTGCTGGTCGGCACCGAATACGAGGACTACCGCAAGAAGGAGCGCGTCACCGCCATTGCCGGCAGCCCCTACGCCATCGACCTCTACAACCCGGTCTACGGCCAGCCCAAACCCAATGGCGCACGCTCCGGCACCGACTTCTTCGAACAGACCAAAAGCCAGGCGCTGAACCTGCAAGACCAGATCATCTTCACCGACCGCCTGCGCGGCATGGTCGGCGCACGCTTCGAGCATTTCGAACAAAGCACCGACGACTTCACCCGCAACCATGCCAAGAGTCGGCAAACCCACGACGCACTCACCCAGCGCGCCGGCCTGCTGTATCAACTGACGCCAGAGGTCGGCGTATTCGCCAACGCCTCCACCTCGTTCAAGCCCAACAGCGGCCTGGACGCCAGCGGTAAAACCTTCAAGCCGGAAGAAGGCGTGGGCTACGAGGTGGGGATCAAGAGCGAGCTGTTCGACGACCGCCTCAGCACCACCCTCGCCGCCTTCCATATCGAAAAGGAAAATGTGCTGGCCCTGGACCCGGCCACCAATACCAACCGCGCCATGGGCAAGGCACGCAGCCAGGGCTTCGACCTGCAACTGACAGGACAACTGACCGATGCCGTACGCGTGATCGGCGCGCTTGCCTACATCGACGCCGAAGTGACCAAGGGTGATAAAGCCATTCCTGCGGGCAGCCGCATCCTCGGCGTAGCCAAGCACAGTGGCAGCCTGTTGGGGGTGTATGAATTCCAGGACGGCGCGCTGCGCGGTTCAGACCTGGGCGCGGCGTTCACCTATGTGGGGGATCGCTCGGGTGAAGCGGGCAGCCGCTTTGAATTGCCCGCCTACCACACCGTCGACTTGCTGGCCCATTACAAGGCCACGCAGAACGTCACCGTGGGCCTGAACCTCAACAACTTGTTCGATGAAAAGTACTACGAGCGGTCCTACAGCAATTACTGGGTCAATCCCGGCGAGCCGCGCAACCTCACCGTCAGCCTGACCCTCAACCTGTAACACAATCAAAAACGTGAGAGGGGTTAAGCCCCTCTCACATTTGGATGACGTGACTACAGCGAAAGCGGGGCTCTTTCACACAAGGTATTGAGCGCCGCCGCCCACTGCGGATCGTCATTCAAACACGGCACCAGCACCAACTCCTCACCGCCCGCCTCGCAGAATTGCTCCCGACCACGATCACCGATCTCTTCCAGGGTCTCGATGCAGTCGGCAACAAACGCCGGGCACATCACCAGCAGCTTTTTCACCCCTTGCCGGGCCAGCGCTTCCAGGCGTGCCTCGGTGTAGGGTTCGATCCACTTCGCACGGCCCAGGCGCGACTGGAACGCCACTGACCATTTGTCGTCGGGCAAGCCCAGGCGCGCGGCGAAGTCGCGGGCAACGCTGAAGCATTGCGCGCGGTAGCAGGTCGCGAGCACCTCAGGCGAGGCGTTCCTGCAGCAGTCCGCATCCTTGAAGCAATGCTGGCCGGTCGGGTCGAGCTTTTTCAGATGGCGCTCGGGCAAGCCGTGGAAGCTCAGCAGCAAGTGGTCGTAATGCGCGTCTATATAAGGTCGGGCGCTGGCGGCCAACGCGTCGAGGTATTCCGCCTGATCGTAGAATGGCTGCAGGATCGAGAACTGTACGTTGAGCTTTTTGTCACGCACTACCCGCTTGGCTTCTTCAATCACTGTGGTCACGGTGCTGTCGGCAAATTGCGGGTACAAGGGCGCCAAGGTGACTTTTTGAATACCTTGGGCGGCCAACCGCGTGAGCGTCGTTTCCAGGGAAGGCTCGCCATAACGCATCGCCAGCTCCACTGGCCCCTGGGTCCACTGCGCGGTCATCTGCTGCTGTAGGCGACGGCTGAGCACCACCAGCGGCGAGCCCTCGTCCCACCAGATCGAGGCGTAGGCGTGGGCCGATTGCTCGGGGCGCTTGATCAGGATCAGCGACACCAGCAAGCGCCGCACCGGCCACGGCAGATCGATGACATAAGGGTCCATCAGGAACTGATTGAGGTAGCTGCGCACATCGGCCACCGAAGTGGACGCCGGTGAACCCAGGTTGACCAGTAACAACGCGTGATCCGTCATGCAACATCCTATCTCTTAGCGGCGGCTGGAAACGTCGTCCAAGGCCGCACGCAACTCAGTGAACTGGAAAGTGAAACCGGCCGCCAGCAGGCGTTCGGGCATTGCTTTCTGGCCGCCCAGCAACAAGCCGGACAACTCGCCCAAACCCACCTTCAACGCAAAGGCCGGCATCGGCATGAACGCCGGGCGGTGCAGCGCCTGGCCCAATGTCTTGGCGAACTCGCGGTTACGCACTGGGTGCGGCGCGCAGGCATTATAAGGACCGCTGGCGTCATCCTTGTGCAGAAGAAAATCAATCAGGGCGATTTGATCCTTGATATGAACCCACGGCATCCACTGCCGCCCGTTGCCGATAGGCCCGCCCAGCCCGAGTTTGAACGGCAGCAACAGGCGCGACAAAAAGCCGCCCTCGGCCGCCAGTACCAGGCCGGTGCGCACCAGCACCACGCGGATTCCCATCGCTTCGGCACGTTGGGCGGTTTCTTCCCAGGCGATGCACAGTTGGCTGGGAAAATCGTCCTGTACCGGCCCGCTGGCTTCGGTCAGTTCGCGCTCGCCACCGTCGCCGTACCAGCCCACCGCCGAACCGGAAACCAGCACCGCCGGCTTCTGCGCCTGGCTTTCGAGCCAGGCCAGCAGGGTTTCGGTCAAGCCGATGCGGCTGCTCCAGAGCAGCGCCTTGCGTTTGTGGGTCCAGGGACGGTCAGCAATCGGCGCACCCGCCAGGTTGACCACCGCGTCTACCGCGCCAATCACCTCCTCCAGACGACTCACGCCCAGCACCGTTGCACCGCACAACCGTGCGACGTCCTCAGGATGGCGGCTCCACACCGTCAGGCGATGACCTTGGGCAATCCAGTGTTGGCAGAGTTGGCGACCGATCAGGCCGGTACCGCCGGTCAGCAAAATATGCATGGGACGCTCCTCATGTAACGTTCGCCGCCGATCACTAGTCTATTTTATAAGCAGGGATCAATTTGTAATCGAGCGTGACTTTTGTTTAAGCCTCATGCTTAACCATAGGTCACGCCAAGCGATCAGGTACGCCAAAACTTATACCAAAAAATAATATTGTACAGCTATTGGTGTCGGCGTAGCCTGTACCCAACGGTAAAACGAGGCCTCCCATGACTGTCCCCATCGCGATCATCGGCACCGGCATCGCCGGTCTCTCCGCCGCCCGAGCGTTACAAGACGCCGGGCACGTTGTACAACTCTTCGATAAAAGCCGCGGCAGCGGCGGCCGCATGTCCAGCAAGCGCAGCGACGCCGGCGCATTGGACATGGGCGCCCAATACTTCACCGCCCGCGACCGACGCTTCGTCAACGAAGTGCAGCGCTGGCAAAGCAACGGCTGGGCCGAGCAGTGGAAGCCCCAGCTGTACAACTTCAAGTCCGGCCAACTCACCCCCTCCCCCGATGAACAGATCCGCTGGGTCGGCACGCCGCGCATGAGCGCCATCACCCGCGCCCTGCTAGATGACCTGCCGGTGGAGTTCGGCTGCCGGATCACCGAGGTGTTCCAAGGCAAACAACACTGGAACCTGTTGGATGCCGACGGCGAAAACCACGGCCCGTTCAGCCATGTGATCATCGCCACGCCGGCCCCCCAGGCCACGGCGCTGCTGGCTGCAGCGCCCAAATTGGCGAGTGCCGCCGCCGGCGTGAAGATGGACCCGACCTGGGCCATTGCCCTGGCCTTCGACAAGCCCCTGGATACCCCCATGGAAGGCTGCTTCGTGCAAGACAGTCCGCTGGACTGGCTGGCGCGCAACCGCAGCAAGCCCGGGCGCGACACGACCCTCGACACCTGGGTGCTGCACGCCACCAGCACCTGGAGCAAGGCCCACCTGGACCTGTCCAAGGACGCGGTGATCGAACACCTGCACGGCGCCTTCGCCGAATTGCTGCACAGCGCCATGCCCGCACCGTCCTTCAGCCTGGCCCACCGCTGGCTCTACGCACGACCGTCAGGCGCCCATGAGTTCGGGGTGCTGGCCGACGCCGACCTGGGCCTGTACGTGTGTGGCGACTGGTGCCTCTCGGGGCGCGTGGAAGGGGCGTGGCTCAGTGGCCAGGAAGCCGCTCGACGGTTGATCGAGCACCTGCAATGAACCGCATCAACCCGGCCAAATTGCTGCTGTCGAAGTGGACGGCAGCCCGGCCCCGCAACAAGGAAAAACACTTCCTGGTGACCGACTTGTTTCGTGACGAGGACGGCACAGTGCTGGAAATCGAATTGCAAGCCGTGATGACCCTGCGCGCCGAGCGCCTGGCCTGGCAACCCCTGCAAAATGCCGAGGCCTGGCAAATCGGCTGGAAATAGCCCCGCGCAAATACTTGTACAAAATATTTGACTTGTACAGCACCGAACCTATGATGAGATTTAGTTGTACAGATTTCAGATCTTGTACAGGAATCTTGCAGAGGTTTGGCCATGCCCAGCACACCGTCCATCAAGCCGAAGATTGGCATCAGCGCCTGCCTGCTGGGCGAAAACGTGCGTTTCAATGGCGGTCACAAGCAATCCCAGCTATGCAGCGAGGTCCTCGCCGAGTACTTCGACTTCGTGCCGCTGTGCCCGGAAGTGGCGATCGGCCTGGGTATCCCCCGTGAAACCATTCGCCTGGTGGGCGATGCCGAACAGCCCCAGGCCGTCGGTACCGTACACCGCGAGCTGAATGTCACTGCGCCGCTGGACGCATACGGCCGCAAAATGGCCGCCGAACACACCGACCTGTGCGGCTACATCTTCATGCAGAAGTCGCCGTCCTGCGGCCTGGAACGCGTCAAGGTCTACCGTGAAAACGGAGCGCCGGTGGAGGGCGGCGGGCGTGGCATCTACGCCCAGGCGTTCTGCGCGCGCCACCCGAACCTGCCTGTGGAAGAAGATGGCCGCCTGAATGACCCGGTACTGCGGGAAAACTTCCTGACCCGCGTCTTCGTCTACGCCAGTTGGCAGCAACTGCTGACCGAGGGCCTGACCCGCCACCGCCTGCTGGCTTTTCACGCGCGCTACAAGTATTTGCTGATGGCCCACAGCCTGATGCATTACAAGAGCCTGGGCCACCGTCTCGGCAGCATGGCCAAGGACGTCAACCTCGACGAGTTGGGCGCCTGCTATTTCAGCGACTTGATGACCGGCCTGAAAAAGTGCGCTACCCGCGGCACCCACACCAATGTGCTGCAACACATCAGCGGCTACCTCAAGCAGACCATTAGCGCCGATGACAAACAGGAAATGCAGACGGTCATCGGCCAGTACCACCAGGGCATCGTGCCGCTGGTGGTGCCGTTGACCCTGCTCAAGCATCACTTTCGCCAACACCCGGACCGCTACATCGCGCAGCAGGCCTACTTGCAGCCGCACCCGGAAAATCTCAGCCTGCGGAATGCGATCTAAACCATGAAAAGCGTCATGACCGCTATCTTGCAAGAGGAACCCGGCGCAGACATCGCCCAAGCCCTCGAAGACGGCTGGCTGCCGATCCGTGAAGTGGCGCGCCAGACCGGCGTCAACGCCGTGACCCTGCGCGCCTGGGAGCGCCGTTATGGCCTGATCGTGCCCCAGCGCACCCCCAAGGGCCATCGGCTGTTCAATGCCGACCATGTCCAACGCATCCACACCATCCTCACCTGGCTCAATCGCGGCGTACCGGTCAGCCAGGTCAAAGGCCTGATCGATTCCGCCCAAGCCCTTCCCGATGCCGTAGAGAATGAGTGGCAAGCCTTGCGCCAGAACCTGGTGCAGGCCGTCAGCGAGCTGGCCGAACGCCGTGTGGACGATGTGTTTAACCAGGCGATGGCGCTGTACCCGCCGCGCACCCTGTGCGAGCAATTGCTGCTGCCGTTGCTGCAGGAGCTGGAACAGCGCTGGCAAGGCCAGTTTGGCGCACAGATGGAGCGGGTGTTTTTCCTGTCCTGGCTGCGCAGCAAGTTCGGTGCACGCATCTACCACAACAACCGGCAGTTGCACGGCGCGCCGCTGCTGCTGGTCAACCACTCCGACCTGCCCCTGGAGCCGCACCTGTGGCTCAGCGCCTGGCTGGCCAGCAGCGCCGATTGCCCGGTGGAAGTCTTCGACTGGCCGTTGCCCACCGGCGAGCTGGCCCTGGCGGCGGAACACCTGCAACCGCGCGCGGTGCTCCTGTACTCGAGCAAGGCCCTGCAATTGCCGGCACTGAGCAAGCTGCTGGCTGGCGTCAATTGCGCAAAACTGCTCGTCGGACCCACGGTCTGCATCCACCAGGCCGAGCTGGCCGTATTAACCCAAGACCTGGCGCAATTGTTCGTGGCCGAAGACCCGTTGTCGGCCCATCGGCTCCTGATCCAGCGTGGACTTATCTAAATGCACTTGATCTGGCTGCGCACCGACTTGCGCCTTCACGACAACACCGCCCTGGCCGCGGCCTGCCAGCGAGGCCCGGTGGCGGCCGTGTACCTGGTCACGCCCGAGCAATGGCTGGCCCATGACGATGCACCCTGCAAAGTGGATTTCTGGCTGCGCAACCTGCAGCACTTGAGCCAGGCCCTGGGCACCCTGAACATTCCCTTGCTGATCCGCCATGCAGCTACCTGGGACCAGGCCCCCGCCGTACTTGGCCAACTGTGCCGGGAACTGTCCGTGGAGTCGGTGCACGTCAACGAGGAATACGGCATCCATGAAAGCCGTCGCGATGCCGCCGTTGCCAAGGCCCTGGAGGCGGGCGGCGTGACGTTCCACAGCTACCTGGACCAACTGCTTTTCCAACCGGGCAGTGTGCTGACCAAGACCGGCACCTACTTCCAGGTGTTCAGCCAGTTCCGCAAGGTCTGCTACGCGCGCCTGCACAGCGCCCTGCCGCGTGGGGTCGCAACGCCCAAGGCCCAAGCCGCGCTCACGCTCAAGAGCGATCCGATTCCCGAACAGGTCGACGGCTTCGAACCGCCCAGCGACACCTTGCGCGCCCTCTGGCCCGCCGGCGAAGACGAAGCCCGCCGCCGCCTCGACGCCTTTGCCGACCAACAGATCAGCTACTACAAAGACGAACGGGATTTTCCGGCCAAGCCCGGCACCAGCCAGCTCTCCGCCTACCTGGCCGCCGGCGTGGTTTCGCCGCGCCAATGCCTGCACGCCGCCCTGCAAACCAACCAGGGCGAGTTCGAAAGCGGCGACATCGGCGCCATCACCTGGATCAACGAGCTGCTATGGCGTGAGTTCTACAAGCACATTCTGGTCGGTTACCCACGGGTCTCCCGTCACCGCGCTTTCCGCCCCGAGACCGAAGCCCTGGCCTGGCGCGATGCGCCCGAGGACCTCGCCGCCTGGCAACAGGCGCGCACCGGCCTGCCGATCATCGATGCCGCCATGCGCCAGTTGCTGGAAACCGGCTGGATGCATAACCGCCTGCGCATGGTAGTGGCGATGTTCCTGACCAAGAACCTGTTGATCGACTGGCGCGAAGGCGAGCGCTTCTTCATGCGCCACCTGATCGACGGTGACCTCGCCGCCAACAACGGCGGCTGGCAATGGAGTTCATCCACCGGCACCGATTCGGCGCCGTATTTCCGGATTTTCAGCCCGCTGAGCCAGTCGGAAAAATTCGACAGCGAAGGCGTGTTTATCAAGCACTGGCTGCCGGAGCTGGCCACACTGAACAAGAAGGAAGTACACAATCCGGAAACCGCCGGCGGCTTGTTTGGCGTGGCGGATTATCCACGCTCGATTGTCGACCTGAAAAAATCCCGCGAACGCGCCCTGACGGCCTTTCGCAACCTGCCTTCACGCCAGGAGGTCGCCGAACATGAGTGACTTCCTGCGCCGCTTTGCACAGGCCTTTGCCTCGCTGGACAAGCACAACCTGCAGCGGCTCGACAGCCTCTACAGCCAGGACATCGCGTTCACTGACCCACTGCATGAAGTCCATGGACTGACCGCGCTGCACACGTATTTCGCCGAGTTGTACAGCAACGTCAGCCAGCTGCGCTTCGACTTCCATGGTTTCGACCAGGTGGCCGAAGGCGAAGGCTACCTGCGCTGGAACATGAGTTTCTGCCACCCACGCCTGGGCAAGGGCAAGGTCATCTACGTGGAAGGCTGCTCGCACCTGAGGTGGCGTGACAAGGTGTATCGCCACCGCGATTACTTCGATGCGGGCGCGCTGTTGTACGAACACCTTCCCGTGCTGGGCGGGGTCGTCAGTTGGTTGAAAAGGAGAGTGGGATGAACGCACTGCCGCCCCGTCGTTATTGGCTGACCGGTGCCAGCAGTGGCATCGGTGCTGCGCTGGCCGTGGAGCTGCTCAACAGCGGCGCCCACGTGGCCCTCAGTTCACGCACCAAAGGCCCGCTGGAAGCGCTCGCCCAACGTTACCCCGGCCAGGTGCTGGTGGTGGCCGGCGACCTGACCAACAGCCAGACCGTGCGCGAGATCGGTGAGCACATCGGCGCGGCCTGGGGTTCGGTCGACACCGTCATCCTCAACGCCGGCACCTGTGAATATGTCGACGCCAGGCAATTCGATTCTTCGATTATCGAACACGTGGTGCGCACCAACCTGCTGGCCAGCAGTTACTGCATTGAAGCGGCGCTGCCATTGTTGCGCGCCGGGCGCACACCACACCTGGTGGGCGTCGCCAGCGCCGTGACCTACCTGCCGATGCCACGGGCCGAAGCGTATGGCGCGTCCAAGGCCGGGCTGCGCTACCTGTTCGAATCCCTGCGCATCAGCCTGTCGACCGAAAACATTGATGTCACGGTGATCAGCCCGGGCTTCGTCGACACCCCACTCACCGAGCGCAATGACTTCCCCATGCCCCTGAGCTGGCCAGCCGACAAGGCCGCGCGGCATATCTTCGCCAAGCTGGAAAAACGCCCGCTGGAGATCGCCTTCCCAGCGCTGTTTATCGCCACGCTGTGGCCGCTGTCGAAACTGCCGAACCGCGCGCAATTGATCATCGGCAAACGCATGTTGCGCAGCCCGCCACCGAAAAAGGACGACCTGTGAAGATCGCCATTATCGGCAGCGGTATCGCCGGCCTGACCAGTGCCTACCTGCTCAGCCGCCGCCACGACATCACCCTGTTCGAAGCCGGCGACCGTATCGGCGGGCATACCCACACGGTCAACGTCACTGTCGAAGGCAAAGCCTATGCCGTGGACACCGGCTTCATCGTGTTCAACGACTGGACCTACCCCAACTTCATCCGCTTGCTGGGGCAGATCGGCGTGACCTTCAAACCCACCGAGATGAGCTTTTCGGTGTGCGACCAGGGCAGCGGCTTCGAGTACAACGGCAACAACCTCAACAGCCTGTTTGCCCAGCGCCGCAATATCCTCTCGCCAGGCTTCTGGGGCATGTTGCGCGACATCCTGCGCTTCAATCGCCAGGCCCCGCTGGACCTGCAAGAACAGCGCATCAGCGCCGGGATGACCTTGGGTGACTACCTCGAAGCCGGGGGCTACGGGCCACGGTTTATCCGGCATTACATCGTACCGATGGGCGCGGCGATCTGGTCGATGTCCCTGGCGGACATGCTGGATTTCCCGTTGCAGTTCTTTGTGCGTTTCTTCAAGAACCACGGTTTGCTCTCGGTGAACAACCGGCCGCAGTGGTGCGTGATCGAGGGTGGCTCCAGCCGTTATATCGAACCGCTGACCCGCAGCTTTCGCGAGCAGATCCGCCTCGACTGCCCGGTGCATCTGGTCGAGCGTGACGCAGAGGGCGTAATCATTTACAGCGCCGCCGGCACCGAAGCCTTCGACAAGGTGGTGTTCGCCTGCCACAGCGACCAGGCACTGGCCCTGCTCGGCGACCCGAGCCAGGCCGAGCGGGAGATCCTCGGCGCCCTGCCCTACGCCGACAATGACGTGGTGCTGCACACCGACACGCGGCTGCTGCCCGAGCGCAAACTGGCCTGGGCCAGCTGGAACTACCGGCTGAGCGGCGACACGCAGACCCAGGCCGCGGTCACCTATGACATGAACATCCTGCAAGGCATCGACAGCGCCACCACCTTTTGCGTCAGCCTCAACCAGACGTCGATGATCAACCCGCTGAAGATCCTCGCGCGCTATACCTACGCCCACCCGCAATACAGCCTGGCCGCCGTGGCCGCACAAGCGCGTTGGAAGGAGCTGAACGGCACACGCCATACCTGGTACTGCGGCGCCTATTGGGCCAACGGCTTCCATGAAGACGGCGTCGTCAGCGCCCTGCGCGTAGCCGAAGCCTTCGGGGAAAGCCTGTGAACAGCGCCCTGTACAGCGGCTGGATCGCCCATCGGCGGTTTGCACCCAAGGCCCACGCCTTTCGCTACCGCATCGGCCTGCTGTACCTGGACTTAAGCGAACAAGACCAAGTGCTCGGGCTGTCGCCCCTGGCCGGCGCAAGCCGACTGGCGCCCTTCGGTTTTCGCCAGCAGGACTACCTGCGTGAATTTACGCGCCACGGCATGCCCTTGAGCGATGCCGTGCGCCAGGAAGTCGGCAAGGCCCTGGGGCATACACCCCTGGGCGTTATCTGCCTGCTGACCCAGGCTCGCAGTTGGGGCCTGGCTTTTAATCCGGTGAGTTTCTTCTACTGCTTCGAGGCCGATGGGCAACTGGCCGCGATCCTGTGCGAAGTGACCAACACCCCATGGCGCGAGCGCTATCACTACGTGCTGCCGGCCCAGGCCCTCGGTGCGCAGGAGCACCAGCACTTCGCCGTGGCCAAGGCGTTTCACGTGTCGCCGTTTTTGCCGCGCGACCTGGAATACCGCATGAGCTTCAGCCCGCCCGCCACCAGGCTCGGCGTGCACATGGCCGATTGGCAGGGCGAGGTGAAAGTCTTCGACGCCACCTTGAGCCTGCACAGGGAAACGCTGAACCGCGCCAGCCTGCACCGTTACCTGTGGCGCTTTCCGTGGATGACCGCCAAGACCTGCCTGGCCATTTATTGGCAGGCCCTGCGCCTGTTGCTCAAGCGCACACCGATTTTTCCCCATCAGGCCGCCGACGGCGCCTCTCACACAGCTGTCGGGTACACCAAGGATCGACGCCATGAAATCCCCTAGCTTATCGGTCAAGACCCACCGCCTGAACGTCAACGGCATGACCAGTGCGTTGCTGCGCAAGGGCGTGCTGCGCCAACTCAGCCAACTGCGCCATGGCCAGTTGGTGGTGATCGAGGACGGCGAGCGCCAGGTATTCGGCGCACGGGAAGCGCACCTGCTGGGGGAAATCCAGATCCTCGATTCGGCGGTATGGGGGCTGGTGGCGGCCAACGGTTCCATCGGCGCCGGCGAAGCGTTTATCCATGGGTATTGGAGCAGCCCGGACCTGACCGCAGTGGTGCGGGTGATGGTGAGTAACCTGGACGTGCTCGACGCGATGGAGGGTGGCCTGGCGAGACTGGCGCGGCCGTTGACCCAAGGCCTGCACTGGCTCAACCGCAACACGCGCAAGGGCTCGCAGAAAAACATCGCCGCCCACTACGACCTCGGCAATGAGCTGTTCGCAGAGTTCCTCGACCCGACCATGATGTATTCGGCCGCGCAGTTCCTGACACCCGACGACAGCCTGGAACAGGCGCAACTGAACAAACTGCAACGCATCTGCCAGAAGCTCGCGCTCAAACCCACCGATCATCTGCTGGAAATCGGCACCGGCTGGGGCAGCATGGCGCTGTATGCGGCGCAGCAGTACGGCTGCAAGGTCACCACCACGACCTTGTCCAAAGAGCAGTTCGCCTACACCGAAAAACGCGTCGCGGCCCTGGGCTTGCAAGACCAGGTCACGTTGTTGCTGCAGGACTACCGCGACCTGACCGGCGAGTACGACAAGTTGGTGTCCATCGAGATGATCGAAGCGGTGGGCCATCGCTTCCTGCCGACCTACTTCAAGCAGTGCGCGCACCTGCTCAAGCGTGATGGCCTGATGTTGCTGCAAGCCATCACCATCCGTGAGCAACGCTTTGAGCAGGCGAAGAACAGCGTCGACTTTATCCAGCGCTATATCTTCCCCGGCGGCGCCCTGCCCAGTGTGCAGAACATGCTGCATATCGTCAGCCGCGACACCGACATGAACCTGCTGCACATGGAGGACTTCGGCCTGCACTACGCGCGAACCCTGCGCCTGTGGCACGAGAACTTTCGCCACGCCCACGGCCGCCTGACGGAGTTGGGCTACGACGAATATTTCCTGCGGTTGTGGGAGTTCTACCTGTGCTACTGCGAGGGCGGCTTTATGGAACGCACTATTGGCACCGCACAATTGCTGTTGGCCAAACCGTCGGCCATCAACCCTCCGTTGCTCGGGCGCTTCAGTGCTTAAACCACTGGCCAATGCCGTGCTGTTCCAGTGCGGGTGGTTTGCCTGCGTACTCGGTGGCGATAGCCCTTGGTTGCTGGTGGGGCTGGCGGTGCTGGCAATCCACCTGCTGTGGGTAAGTTCGTGGGCCACGGACGGCGCGCTGATTATCCGCGTGACGCTGCTGGGCACGGTACTGGATACGTTGCTGCGCAGCCTGGGGGTGTTTCACTTCAGCGAACCCGGACCGCTGATTCCCTTTTGGCTGATCCTGCTGTGGGCGGTACTGGCCACCACCCTGCGCCATTGCCTGGCCTGGAGTGCACGGCCCTGGTGGCGTGCGGCAGCATTGGGGGCGATCGGCGGGCCGTTGTCGTATTACGCCGGCAGCCAGTTGGCGGGCGTGCATTTTGGCTACCCACTGTTACCCACCATGGCGGGGCTGGCGCTGCTTTGGGCGGTGGTGTTCGTCGGACTGCACCGGCTGGCGCGCTGACGTCTGTCAGACCTTTCACACCTGCGTCACCCGCTTGCCTTACACTGCGCGCCTATGACCAACATCCCCCACATTCAAATCACCGAACCCGCCGTCACCTGCTCGACCTGCGCGGCCTGCTGCTGCCAGTTGGAAGTGATGCTGATCACCGACACCGGCGTGCCGGAGCGCTATATCGACACTGACGATTGGGGCGGTGAAGTGATGCTGCGCCTGGACGACGGCTGGTGCGCGGCGCTGGATCGGGACACGATGATGTGCACGATTTACGAACGTCGGCCGCTGATCTGCCGGGAGTTCGAGATGGGTGCACCGGAGTGCCTGACCGAACGCGAAGGCATCGCCACGGCCTACCGCTGATCTGAAGGCTGATGACGATCAAAATGTGGGAGGGGGCTTGCCCCCTCCCACACTGTCTTGCAGCGTTCCTGGGAATTACAGCGGCATGGTGTAGTGCAGCGAGTAACTTTCTACACCATCGTTATTGCTGCTGATCCCGGCATTGGAGTAATGCGTGGCGCGAATGCCGACTTCATGCCCACCGGTGAAGCGCAGGCCAAAGCCCAAGCGGTCTTCGAACTGGAAAGCCTGGCCGATGTTGTTGTCTTCCAGCTTGGTACGGGAAAACACTGCCACGCCAATCCCGGCTTCGATGTAGGGCTTGACCGACTGGCCGGCAAACTCATACACAAATACCGGCGAGAACGACAGGCTGCTGGCGCCTGCACGGTCATCACCCTCCCAATAGGTATAGGCGCCGCTCCAATAGCCGGTCAGGCGACCGACGTCACTCTGCATCCAGCTTTTATCCCAATCCGAGGTCAGGCCCAGTCGATAGGTCAACGTCGAATCGCTGGTGCTGCCCACCCCAAACTCCAGGCCTGCAGCCTGGGCCGAAACAGAGTGTCCCACCACTACGGCCGCAATCGCGGCCAAACAGAACAAGCGCTTCATAAGAAACAGTCCTTTGAAAACGAAGTTGTATGATTTTTTACAGGCCATCTCGCTATAGAAGCTGACGCACACTCAGAAGTTCAGCGACATTTCACGAAATTTTCACGACCCGAAGCTTCGCACAACTGCAGAATGTTTCCATAGTGTCGGTAGGATATTTCTTAGATGATACACATCGCCACTGGTCCAGAACTGTGCAGGCTCAGGATCGCCGAGGGCCAGCAGGTCGCGTTCGCCGAGCAAACGCATGAGCTGACGCGCGACAGCAGCGCCGGTGTCGATGAGGATGATGCTGGCGGGCAGCATCTGCGCCAGCAGCGGCTTGAGGAAGGGATAGTGGGTACAGCCGAGGATGATGGTGTCACAGCCGGCGCTGAGCAGCGGATCGATATAGCCCTGCAACAACTGACGTAGGGCCGGGCTGTCCAGATCACCGGTCTCAATCAGCTCCACCAGGCCCGGGCACGGCTGGGTGATCACCCGCACATCGGTGGCAAACCGATCGAGCAGCGCGGCGAACTTGGCGCTTTGCAGGGTACCGGTAGTGGCGAGCACCCCGACCACGCCACTGCGCGTGGCCGCCGCGGCGGGTTTGACCGCAGGCTCCATGCCCACCAGGGGCCAATCGGGGTAGTCCTGGCGCAAATCCGCGACGGCCGCCACGGTTGCGGTGTTGCAGGCGATCACAAAAGCCTTGGCGCCCTGCTCGCGGAAAAATTCGGCGACAGACCGCGAACGCTCAAGAATGAACGCCGGGGTTTTCTCGCCGTAGGGGATATGCCCGCAATCGGCCACGTACAACAGGGACTCATGGGGCAGCAATTGCTGAATCTCAGCCAGCACCGACAAGCCGCCGACGCCGGAATCGAACACACCGATTGGCGCGTCCTTACCCATGTTGCGTCCCGCAGACACTGCAAGCGGGATCACGCTTGACCCGCAGTTCGCGAAAACGTGTGGTCAACGCATCGATCAGCAACAAGCGACCTACCAGCGGCTCGCCGAAGCCCGCCAGCAGTTTCAGGGCCTCCAGGGCTTGCAGGCTACCGACCAGGCCCACCAGTGGGCCGATTACACCCGCTTCGCTGCAGGTCAGTTCAGTGTCGCTGCCGTGCCCGTATAAACAGTGATAGCACGGGCTTTCGGCACGACGTGGATCGAACACCGACAGTTGCCCTTCAAGCCGAATCGCCGCGCCGCTGATCAATGGCCTGGCCGCCGCCACGCAGGCGGCATTGACGGCCTCGCGGGTGGAGAAGTTGTCGCTGCAATCGAGCACTACGTCCACACCCGCCACCGCCGCCGCCAAGGTATCGGCATCCAGCGCGATGGGGTGGGCGACCAATGTGATTTCGGGGTTGAGGGCGCTCAGGCGGCGCATGGCCGAATCGACCTTGGCCTGCCCGACGCTGTCGGTGTCATGGATGATCTGGCGTTGCAGATTGGTGAGATCGACGGTGTCGAAATCCGCCAGGTGCAATTCACCAACCCCCGCGGCGGCCAGGTACATCGCCACCGGGGCACCCAGGCCACCGAGGCCGACGATCAACGCACGGCCGTTTTTCAGGCGCAATTGGCCGTCGATGTCGACATGCTGCAACAGAATCTGTCGGCTGTAGCGCAACAGCTCCTGATCGGTCAGCACGGCCGGCGTCCCAGGGAGATGCGTTCGTGACCGCCAAGGTCGATGCGGCTGTGCACCTGCTCGAAGCCTTGGCTCAGCAACAGGTCGCGCACCGCGGCGGCCTGGTCGTAACCGTGCTCCAGCAGCAGCCAACCCGCGGCGTTCAGGTGGGTCGGGGCCTGGGCGATGATCAGCCGCAGGTCGTCCAGGCCATCATGGCCCGCCACCAGGGCGCTGGCCGGCTCGAAACGTACATCGCCCGCCACCAGGTGCGGATCGTTGGCGGCGATGTAGGGCGGGTTGCTGATGATCAGGTCGTAGGCGTGGCCTGCCAGGGCGCTGAACCAATGGCTGTTGAGCACCGTGGCGTTATGGAGGTGCAGGCGCTGGCGATTGCGCTCGGCCAGCGCCACGGCTTCCAGCACGCGGTCGACGGCCGTGACGTGCCAGGCCGGACGCTCGCTGGCCAGGGCCAGGGCGATGGCGCCGCTGCCAGTACCGAGGTCGAGGACCTTGACCGGTGTGGCCGGTAACAATTCCAGGGCCGCTTCCACCAGCAGCTCCGTGTCCGGACGCGGGATCAGCGTGTGGGGCGCGACCTCCAGGTCCAGCTTCCAGAAACCTTGCTGACCGAGGATATAGGCCACCGGCTCGCCGGCGCGGCGGCGTTGCAGGTAGCCGGCAAACGCCAGGGCGTGTTCGCTGCTGACGATTTTTTCCGGCCAGGTGTGCAGGTAGCTGCGGGACTTGCCCAAGGCCGCTGCCAGCAATAACTCGGCATCCAGGCGCGCCGTGGGCGAGTCGGGCAGGTCGGCGGCGCGCAGCAGGCTGGCGATAATGGTCATTTATTCACCTATCGCCGCCAGCTGATCGGCCTGGTATTCGGCGAGCAATGGCTCAATCACCGCATCCACGCCACCGGCGAGAATTTCGTCCAGGGAGTAAAGGGTGAGGTTGACCCGATGGTCGGTGACCCGGCCCTGGGCAAAGTTGTAGGTACGGATGCGCTCGGAGCGGTCGCCCGAGCCCACCAGCAATTTGCGCTCGCTGGCAATCGCGTTGGCGGCGGCGCTGGTCTGCTGGTCATTGAGCTTGGCCGAGAGCCAGGACATGGCCCGCGCACGGTTCTTGTGCTGGGAACGTTCTTCCTGGCACTCCACCACGATGCCCGACGGTAAGTGGGTGATACGGATCGCCGAGTCCGTCTTGTTGACGTGCTGGCCACCGGCGCCCGACGAGCGGTAGGTATCGACCCGCAGGTCGGCCGGGTTGATCTCGATGGCTTCCTGCTCGTCCGGCTCGGGCAACACGGCCACGGTGCAGGCCGAGGTGTGGATGCGCCCCTGGGATTCCGTCGCGGGAACCCGCTGCACACGGTGGGCACCGGACTCGAACTTCAGCTTGCCATAGACGTTGTCGCCTTCGACCCGCGCGATGACTTCTTTATAGCCGCCGTGCTCACCTTCGTTCTCGGACAGGATCTCGACCCGCCAACCGCGACGCTCGGCATAACGCGAATACATGCGGAACAGGTCGCCGGAGAAAATCGCCGCTTCATCACCGCCGGTGCCGGCACGGATTTCAAGGAACACATTGCGCCCGTCGTTGGGGTCCTTGGGCAGCAGCATGCGTTGCAGATCGCCTTCCAACTCGGCCAATTTTTCCTTGGCCTCGCGGACTTCTTCCACGGCCATTTCACGCATGTCCGGGTCGCTGTCCTTGAGCAGCGCCTGGGCGCCTTCAAGGTCGGCCTGCACTTTGGTGAGATTCTTGTACGTGGCCACAATGGGCTCAACTTCGGCGTATTCCTTGGAATAGGCGCGGAACTTGGTTTGATCGGAAATGACTTCGCCGTCGCCGAGCAAGGCGGTCAGTTCTTCGAAACGGTCCTGGAGCACGTCCAGTTTATTGAGCAGTGACGCTTTCATTGCGATTTTTTATCCGAAGAGCTGGGCGCGCCCTCACCGAGGGCAAAGAGTTCCTGGGCCATGGCCAGCGCATCGAGGCGGCCTTCGGCAGTCAGTTTTTTTAATTGTACGCTGGGCGCATGCAGCAACTTGTTGGTCAGGCCGCGGGCCAGTTGCATCAGCACCTCCTCGGCGCTGCTGCCGTTGGCGAGCAGGCGCTGGGCCTTGATCAACTCTTCATCACGCAAGCGTTCGCCCTGCTGACGATACGCCTTGAGCACGTCCACCGCCGCCAGCTCACGCAGGCGCACCATGAACTCTTCGGCGCCGACGCTGACCATCTCTTCAGCCGCCTGGGCAGCACCCTGGCGACTCTTGAGGTTTTCGGCGACCACTTCATGGAGATCGTCGACGCTGTAGAGGTAAACGTCGTCCAACTCGCCGACTTCGGGCTCGATATCACGGGGAACGGCGATGTCGACCATGAAGATCGGCTTGTGCTTGCGCAGTTTCAGCGCGCTTTCCACCGCGCCCTTGCCGAGGATCGGTAGCTGGCTGGCGGTGGAGCTGATGACGATATCGCTGCGCACCAGTTCGGCCGGGATGTCCGACAGCAGCACCGCATGGGCGCCGAACTGCTCGGCGAGAATGCTGGCGCGCTCCAGGGTACGGTTGGCGACCACGATGCGCTTCACGCCCAGGTCATGCAGGTGGCGGGCAACCAGGGTGATGGTCTCACCGGCGCCGATCAACAGCGCCTGGCTGCGCTGCAGGTCGCTGAAGATCTGCTTGGCCAGACTGACGGCGGCAAACGCCACTGACACCGGGTTTTCACCGATGGCAGTGTCGGTGCGCACCTGCTTGGCGGAATTGAAGGTGGCCTGGAACAGACGGCCCAGCAGCGGACCGACGGTGCCGGCCTCGCGCGCCACGGCGTAGGCGGATTTCATCTGGCCCAGGATCTGCGGCTCGCCCAACACCAGCGAATCGAGGCCGGATGCCACGCGCATCATGTGACGAACTGCCGCATCGTCTTCGTGCACATAGGCGCTCGCGCGCAGGTCTTCGAGGCTCAAATGGTGATAATCGGCCAGCCAGCGCAGTACCACATCCGCCGAGAGATGTTCCTGCTCTATATAAAGCTCACTGCGATTGCAGGTCGAAAGGATCGCAGCTTCGCGGCTGTCGGTGAGACGGCAGAGCTGCTGCAAGGCCTCAACCAACTGCTCTGGCGTAAACGCCACGCGCTCGCGCACGTCTACGGAAGCAGTCTTGTGGTTAATACCGAGTGCGAGGAAGGCCATTCAATATCGCTGATGATGTCGGGAAGCCGACAATTGTCCTACTTCGAAAGATTCAGAACAACCACCGTCGTCTATTGTCCTAATGCCTTGTGTCTATAAAGGCATCAACTGAGACTCGGTTATGTTTGGCCGAAGGCTTGTGTCATGATGATCCGACCGCAGGTTAGTCGTCCTCTTCCTATATGAATAGATCCTCCGCGTTGCTCCTTGCTTTTGTCTTCCTCAGCGGCTGCCAGGCCATGGCACCCGTGTCGCCGGACGGTACACCGCCGGTGGAAGACAGCACACCCGCCCCTGAAAAGCCCAAGGTTTATTCCTCGTTCAGTGAAGAAACGGTGTTCAGCCTGCTCAGTGCGGAACTGGCCGGCCAGCGCAATCGCTTCGATATTGCGCTGGATAATTACGTGACCCAGGCCATCAACACTCAGGATCCGGGAATTTCCGAACGGGCGTTCCGCATTGCCGAGTACCTCGGGGCCGATCAGGCCGCGCTGGATACTTCGCTGATCTGGGCAAAGAACGCGCCGGACGATCTGGAGGCACAACGGGCAGCGGCCATTCAACTGGCACGCGCCGGGCGCTATGACGACTCCATGGTCTATATGGAGAAAGTCCTGCAGGGCAAGGGCGACACCCATTTCGACTTCCTCGCGCTGTCGGCTGCCGACACCGACCAGGACACCCGCAATGGCCTGATGAAGAGTTTCGACCGCCTGCTGCAAAAACACCCGAAGAACAGTCAACTGGTGTTCGGCAAGGCCCTGCTGCTGCAACAGGATGATGAAGCCGAAGCCGCACTGAAGCTGCTGGAACAGAACCCGCCGGAAGACGGCGAGATCGCGCCGATTCTGCTGCGCGCACGCCTGCTGCAGAACCTCAACCGCGGCAAGGAAGCGATTCCACTGCTGGAAAAAAGCATCAAGAAATACCCGGACGACAAGCGCCTGCGCCTGACTTACGCGCGCACGCTGGTGGAGCAGGACCGCATGGAGGACGCCAAAGTGCAGTTCGCCAACCTGCTCCAGCAGTACCCGGATGACGATGAACTGCGTTACTCCCTGGCGCTGGTGTGCCTGGAAGCCAAGGCCTGGGACGAGGCCAAGGGTTACCTGGAAGAGCTGATCGAGCGCGAAAGCCATGTCGACTCGGCGCACCTGAACCTGGGCCGCATCGCTGAAGAGCGCAGCGACCCACAGGCCGCCCTGCTCGAATACGCACAGGTCGGCCCAGGCAACGACTACCTGCCGGCCCAACTGCGCCAGGCCGACATCCTGATGAGCAACGGGCGTACCGATGAGGCAGAAAAACGCCTGGCCGCTGCACGGGATGCCGAACCGGACTACGCGATCCAGCTTTACCTGATCCAGGCCGAGACCTTGTCAGCCAATAATCAGGGCGATCGCGCCTGGAAGGTGCTGCAACAGGCCTTGCTGCAATTCCCCGACGATTTGAACCTGCTGTATACCCGCGCCATGCAGGCGGAAAAACGCAATGACCTGGCGCAGATGGAAAAAGACCTGCGTCTGATCATCAAGCGTGACCCGGACAACGCCATGGCCCTGAATGCCCTGGGCTACACCTTGTCCGACCGCACCACGCGCTACGACGAAGCCAAGGCGTTGATCGAGCAGGCGCACAAGCTCAACCCGGAAGACCCGGCGGTACTCGACAGCCTGGGTTGGGTGAACTATCGCCTGGGCAACCTCGACGAAGCCGAACGCTTGCTGCGCCAGGCCCTGGAGCGCTTCCCCGACCAGGAAGTCGCTGCACACCTGGGCGAGGTGCTGTGGGCCAATGGCAAGCAGCGCGAAGCCCGCCAGATCTGGGAAAAATTCCTCAAGGAACAACCCGAAAGCCCCATCCTGCGCGGCACCATCAAGCGCCTGACCGGATCCGAGACCCTTTAAGCTTATGTTCTTGCGCCACGTTATCGTTTTCAGCTTCATCGCCCTGCTCGCCGGTTGCGCGGGCTTCGGTGCCCGCGAATCCGTTGAGGGCCAGGGCAACCCGGCGCAATGGAAGCAGCACAAGGATCAGCTCGGCAGCATCGACGGCTGGCAGATCGAAGGCAAAGTCGGGGTTCGCGCACCGAAAGATTCCGGCAGCGGCACCTTGTTCTGGCTGCAACGCCAGGATTACTACGACATTCGCTTGTCCGGCCCCCTGGGGCGCGGTGCCGCGCGCCTGACCGGCCGCCCGGGACAAGTCAGCCTCGAAGTCGCCAACCAGGGTCGCTACGAGGCCTCCTCGCCCGAAGCGCTGCTGGAGGAGCAGATTGGCTGGAAACTGCCTGTCTCGCACCTGGTGTGGTGGGTCCGCGGCTTGCCCGCGCCGGACAGCAAGAGCCGCCTGAGCCTCAACGGTGACAGCCGCCTGGCCACCCTGGAACAGGATGGCTGGCAGGTCGAGTACCTCAGCTACGTGGAACAGGGCGGTTATTGGCTGCCAGAGCGCATCAAGCTGCATGGCACCGACCTTGACGTCACGCTGGTGATCAAGGACTGGCAACCGCGCAAGCTGGGGCAATAACGTGGCCGTACAAAAACTGACCCTGCCCTCTCCTGCCAAACTCAATCTGATGCTGCACATCCTCGGTCGCCGTGAAGACGGCTACCACGAGCTGCAGACACTGTTTCAATTTCTCGACTACGGCGATGAGCTCACCTTCGCCCTGCGCGACGATGGCGTGATCCGGTTGCACACTGAATTCGAAGGCGTGCCCCACGACAGCAACCTGATCGTGAGGGCCGCGAAAAAACTCCAGGAGCGGTCCGGCTGTTCCCAGGGCATCGATATATGGATCGATAAGATTTTGCCCATGGGTGGCGGAATCGGTGGCGGCAGCTCGAATGCCGCGACCACACTGCTGGGTCTGAACCATCTGTGGCAACTGGGCTGGGACCATGATCGCCTGGCTGCGCTGGGCCTCACGCTGGGCGCCGACGTCCCGGTTTTCGTGCGTGGACACGCCGCTTTTGCTGAGGGTGTGGGGGAAAAACTCACCCCGGAATACCCCGAAGAGCCGTGGTATGTCGTGCTTGTCCCGCAAGTATCTGTAAGTACAGCAGAAATTTTTTCAGATCCGCTGTTGACACGTAACTCTCCTCCCATTAAAGTGCGCCCCGTTCCCAAGGGAAACAGTCGAAATGACTGCTTACCGGTTGTAGCAAGGCGTTATCCAGAGGTACGTAACGCTTTGAATTTGTTAGGTAAATTTACCGAAGCAAAATTAACCGGAACTGGAAGTTGTGTGTTTGGGGGCTTCCCAAGCAAAGCTGAAGCTGATAAAGTCTCGGCCCTTCTTACAGAGACCCTTACAGGGTTTGTAGCAAAGGGAAGCAACGTTTCGATGTTGCATCGCAAGCTGCAAAGTCTGCTCTAAAAGGAATCGAGTACTGGGTACTCGTTGCAACAGATACAGGGGCGTCGCCAAGCGGTAAGGCAGCAGGTTTTGATCCTGCCATGCGTTGGTTCGAATCCAGCCGCCCCTGCCATTTTCTAATACTCATCCAGGTTACCCTCAGCCTCTAGGTACTGCGCGTGTCCAAGATGATGGTCTTTACGGGGAACGCCAACCCCGATCTGGCTCGACGTGTCGTACGTCAGCTGCATATCCCTCTCGGTGACATCTCTGTCGGTAAATTCTCCGACGGCGAAATTACAGCCGAGATCAATGAAAACGTCCGCGGTAAAGACGTCTTCATTATCCAGCCGACCTGCGCTCCGACCAACGATAACCTGATGGAACTCGTCGTGATGGCTGATGCCTTCCGCCGCTCCTCAGCGACTCGAATCACAGCTGTAATCCCTTACTTTGGTTATGCCCGCCAGGATCGCCGTCCGCGTTCCGCACGTGTGGCTATCAGCGCGAAAGTCGTTGCTGACATGCTGACCGTGGTAGGTATCGACCGTGTGCTCACGGTTGACCTGCACGCTGACCAAATCCAGGGGTTCTTCGATATTCCGGTAGATAACATCTACGGCTCCCCCGTATTGGTGGATGACATCGAAGACCAGCGCTTTGAAAACCTGATGATCGTGTCCCCGGACATTGGTGGCGTCGTGCGTGCACGGGCTGTTGCCAAATCCCTGGGTGTGGACCTCGGGATCATCGACAAACGCCGCGAGAAAGCCAATCACTCTGAAGTGATGCATATCATCGGTGATGTCGAAGGGCGTACCTGTATTCTGGTTGATGACATGGTCGACACCGCCGGCACCCTGTGCCACGCGGCCAAAGCCTTGAAAGAGCACGGTGCTGCTAAAGTCTTCGCCTACTGCACACACCCTGTGCTGTCGGGCCGAGCGATCGAGAACATCGAGAACTCCGTGCTGGACGAACTGGTGGTGACTAACACCATCCCGTTGTCCGCCGCTGCTCAAGCCTGTGCGCGTATCCGTCAACTGGATATCGCACCGGTAGTTGCCGAAGCGGTTCGCCGCATCAGCAACGAAGAATCGATCAGCGCGATGTTCCGCTAAGGGTCAAACCTTCGGAACACCTCACTGACGAAAAGCGCCCCGCCCCAGCATACTGTTGGGGCGGGGCTTTTTTGCCCATATCGCCTTTAGCGCTGGTCGCAAACGCTGGGGCGAATGTGGTTATTTTGGAGATACAACATGAACGATTTTACTCTGAATGCTGAAGTGCGTTCCGACCTGGGGAAAGGTGCGAGCCGCCGCCTGCGTCGTCTCGCAAGCCTGGTTCCAGCTGTAGTTTACGGTGGCGACAAAGCCCCTGAATCCATCAGCATGCTGGCTAAAGAAGTTGCCAAACTGCTCGAAAACGATGCGGCCTACAGCCACATCATCGAGCTGAACGTTGGTGGCAAAAAGCAGAACGTCATCATCAAGGCCCTGCAACGTCACCCAGCTAAAGGCCACGTGCTGCACGCTGACTTCGTACGCGTCGTAGCGGGTCAGAAACTGACCGCTATCGTACCTGTGCACTTCGTGGGTGAAGAAGCTCCGGTCAAGAAAGGCGGCGAAGTCTCGCACGTTGTTGCTGAAATCGAAGTGACCTGCCTGCCGAAAGACCTGCCTGAGTTCATCGAAGTCGACCTGTCGGCTCTGGAAATCGGCGACATCGTTCACCTGTCCGACCTCAAGGCCCCTAAAGGCGTTGAGTTCGTTGCACTGGCTCACGGTGATGACAAAGCTGTTGCAAACGTACACGCTCCACGCGTTGCTCCAGAAGCTGAAGAAGGCGCTGCAGAGTAATTCACTCTGTATTGCCGGAGCTTGAGGAAACATCGCGGACCGAAACGTAGCGAGAAAGCGGGCGATAACGCGGCGTTTACTCTTGAGTAAATGATCTCTTGTCGTCCACTTTCGCCGCACGTGGGTGTAGCGATGTTATCCACAACTCCAAAGGAAGGGCCCCTGTCGTGACTGCCATTAAACTGATCGTTGGCCTGGGAAATCCAGGCGCCGAATACGAACAGACCCGGCATAACGCGGGGGCCCTTTTTGTTGAGCGCATCGCCCACGCACAAGGTGTAAACCTGGTGGCCGATCGCAAGTATTTTGGCCTGACCGGACGCTTCTCGCATCAGGGTCAGGATGTTCGCCTGTTGATTCCCACCACCTACATGAACCGCAGCGGCCAGGCTGTCGCGGCGCTTGCGGGCTTCTTCCGGATCAAACCCGAGGAAATCCTGGTGGCCCATGACGAACTGGACCTGCCACCCGGCGTTGCCAAGCTCAAGCAAGGCGGCGGGCATGGCGGGCATAATGGCCTGCGCGACATCATCGCGCAGTTGGGCAATCAGAATACTTTTTACCGCCTGCGGCTCGGCATTGGCCACCCAGGCGTCGCCAGTATGGTTTCAAATTTCGTCCTGGGTCGTGCGCCACGCGCCGAACAGGAAAAACTCGATGCCAGCATCGACTTTGCCCTCGGCGTGCTGCCGGATATCTTCGCCGGTGAATGGAACCGCGCGATGAAAAACCTGCACAGCCAGAAGGCCTGACTTTTTTCCGAGGGGAAACACCATGGGATTCAATTGCGGCATCGTCGGCCTGCCCAACGTCGGCAAATCCACCTTGTTCAACGCTTTGACCAAGTCCGGTATTGCGGCGGAGAACTTCCCCTTCTGCACCATCGAACCCAACAGCGGCATCGTGCCGATGCCCGATCCGCGCCTGGAAGCACTGGCGGCCATCGTCAATCCCAAGCGCATCCTGCCGACCACCATGGAGTTCGTCGACATCGCAGGCCTGGTAGCCGGCGCGTCGAAAGGTGAAGGCCTGGGCAACAAGTTCCTGGCCAACATCCGTGAAACCGATGCCATCGCCCACGTGGTCCGCTGCTTTGAAGACGAGAACGTGATTCACGTCTCCAACAGCGTCGACCCGAAACGCGACATCGAGATCATCGACCTTGAACTGATCTTCGCCGACCTCGACAGCTGCGAGAAGCAACTGCAGAAAGTCGCACGCAACGCCAAAGGCGGCGACAAGGACGCTGTGGTCCAGAAAGGCCTGCTGGAACAGTTGATCGCGCACTTCACCCTGGGCAAGCCGGCACGCAGCCTGATGAAGACCATGGGCTCTGACGAGAAGGCCGTGGTCAAGGGCTTCCACCTGCTGACCACCAAGCCTGTGATGTACATCGCCAACGTCGCTGAAGATGGCTTCGAGAACAACCCTTTGCTCGACGTGGTCAAGGCCATCGCCGACGAAGAAGGCGCCATCGTGGTGCCGGTGTGCAACAAGATCGAAGCGGAAATCGCCGAGCTGGATGACGGCGAAGAGAAAGACATGTTCCTTGAGGCCCTGGGCCTGGAAGAACCTGGCCTGAACCGCGTGATCCGCGCCGGCTACGAAATGCTCAACCTGCAGACCTACTTCACCGCCGGTGTCGAAGAAGTCCGCGCCTGGACCGTAAAAGTCGGCGCCACTGCGCCACAGGCTGCCGGTGTGATCCATACCGACTTTGAAAAAGGCTTTATCCGCGCTGAAGTGATCGCCTACAACGACTTTATCCAGTTCAAGGGTGAGGCCGGTGCTAAGGAAGCCGGTAAATGGCGTTTGGAAGGTAAGGAATATATCGTCAAGGATGGCGACGTGATGCACTTCCGCTTTAACGTGTAAACGTCACTCTTAATACACCAATAAAAAAGCCGATGCATTGCATCGGCTTTTTTGTGGGCACGTATTTATTTTATATAGCCTTCATATCCGAATATTAAATACTTTCAGACTTATCCTATTTGACTTGCTTATTCCTCGCACCCACCAAGAACAATGCGACTTCATCGCTACAACAGAAAGACACTTTCCTACAGCAATTGCCCGTCGCCCCCCTTTAAGAATGAATGACAGCCCCTATAATCTACGCCACTGGTCATCGCGAGCATAACGTCCTTTTAACAATGAATTAATAGCAGGAAGGGAACATCTTTCAATGTCGACAACCTTCAACATGGAAAATGAAACGGCATTTTCACTCATCGAAGGCCCAGATATTGAAAACACACTAAACAACACGGCTACCCTCAACATTGACATTTTGTTACTGGGGGAAACCGGTACAGGCAAAGATACGCTAGCACAACGGATTCATCTTCTATCGGGACGGCGAGGTAATTTTGTTCCCGTGAACTGTGCAGCCATCCCGGAAAGCCTCGCGGAAAGCCAATTGTTCGGCGTCAACAGCGGCGCCTATACCGGGGCGATGCAATCCAGGGCCGGCTTCGTAGAGGCTGCCCACCTGGGCACGCTTTACCTTGATGAGATCGACAGCATGCCATTGAACCTGCAGGCCAAGCTGCTACGCGTGCTGGAATCACGCGGCGTGGAGCGCCTGGGTTCGACCCGCTTCATCCCTGTGGACATGCGCGTCATTGCGTCTGCCCAGCACTCGCTGCACCAGATGGTCGAACACGGCACCTTCAGGCGTGACCTGTATTTTCGCCTGAACGTCGTGAATATTCAGCTCCCGGCACTGCGGGAGCGACGCGAGCGCATCATTCCGCTGTTCCTGGAAATGATCCGGCAAGAAGCAAACCACTTCAAATGCACTGCCCCGCACCCTTCTGAGGGGCTACTGCAACAACTGCTATGCCACACCTGGCTCGGCAACGTGCGTGAACTACGGTCAACGGCCAAACGGTTCGTGTTGAATTTGCCACCGTTTTCTACTCCCATGAGCAGCGAACAAGAAGTTCAAGCAAGCCTCAAGGAGCGCTTGCAGCAAATTGAAAAAGCGCTAATTGAAGAGTCGTTGTTCCGGCACCAACACTGTGTAGACAATGTAGCGGTTGAGCTTAAGGTAACCAAGCGGACTTTATACTATAGGATGAAACAGCTAGCGATATCGCTGAGGTAATCAGGTTGGCTTGAAGGTGCATTTTCTCTAGAAACATTTGCCCCCCTGGGTACACCTCGAGAAATTCAGCAACTCCATGCCTTAACAAAAATATCATACCGACATTCATGCCAGTAACACATTTAGAAATATCTAATTTACTCATGACATGGAACGCCACCGACCTACAAGCCACATATCTAACGCCAAGATCATTTGTGAGAAACAATGACCTTTTCCACATTTTTGATCGACAGCAAAAAACAAACTTGAAAATTAATGTTCTGGAGTTTTTCTTATGAATATACCCGCTCTCCCCCCAACAAGCCTATATTCTCAACAGCAAAACTACGGCGCCTTACCGAGCTCGGGATCGGGATCGGGATCTACCGCCGCCGCAGACGCTCTTGACGACCTTGACAGAGACAATAAACTTGAAACTTCCTTGAAGCAAATTGATAAGAAAAAATTTAACGACCTCCTTCAAGTTGCCAAAACTTAATAGTTTCTACCTCTCGGGCATATCAGCCCGAGAGGCCCCGCCTCGACCCCAAACCGTAGTGAGCGCTCACTATTCTTTGTAAATTTTTCTGCGGCGCTTTATATAATAGGTATGCTATGCAAATAAGAGAACTTGGTGACTTAGAGAAAAAGCTAGATCTCGGAACTGCTAACACCAAACGAGATCAGTCAACCTGCCATAGCGACTCTTGTTTCTTCACATCATTGCTCGAAGAGCATACAAAGATAAACGCATCTAATACCAGGCCTTCTCTAGCCCCGGGGATTGCTGAGGCTATCAATCCGTTATACACCTCTAAAATGCGAATGGCAAAACTGCTTAAATCAACTAACAAGCAGCTGGACATGACTAAATTCCGGGAATTCCCTGGAGTGCTGGCGAATATACAAATAACCTCCCAACTGTTAGTAAAATGCCTTGCCAAGACAACACAAAGCATTGACAAAGTTTCTAACTTGCAATAATCAACATGAATAACTTATTGCCTTTCGTATTACTCTTGGCAACTATACTTATGCTGAACGGTTGCGGTGAGCGGGTCGAGCTCCATAGCAAACTCTCTGAGCAAGAGGCCAATGAGGTCATAGCAGAACTTGCAGATAAACACATTCGCGCGAAAAAAGTCCCTAGCAAAGATGGTGTCATTGTGACGGTCAACGCAAACGACATCGGGCGCGCCGTACGTACCTTGGAAGCCGCGGGTCTGCCACGAGCGGCCAGAACGACACTGGGCGAAACATTTCGCAAGGAAGGCGTTATCTCCACGCCGCTCGAAGAGCGAGCGCGCTACATCTATGCCTTGTCCCAAGGACTTGAGGCCACGCTGTCCAACATTGACGGAGTCATCGTTGCCCGAGTCCACGTGGTACTGCCTGAACGCATCGCACCCGGTGAACCGGTCCAGCCCGCATCTGCTTCTGTGTTTATAAAACACGACCCACGCCTGGATCCCGACAACATCCGCGCACGCGTTCGCAGGATGGTGGCGGGCAGCATCCCAGGCATGGCCACGGCAATCGACAACCCTCAAAAACTCAGCGTGATATTCGTTCCAGCGACTGCTTATCAGGAGCAGCAACGCCTAGTGTATTTTGGCCCCTTCCTGGTGCCCGGCGAGGATCTAGGTTTTTGGCGTAGCACCTTAATCACCGCTCTGCTTGGCGTGGTGGTAACTGTTGTTGCAACGCTATTTCTGCACCGTCGGCGTCAGCGATTTCTGCACGCGTCGTCAGTAATGAACGATTCTGCCGGACCTGCGAATGATGCCTAAGATCCAATACCCACTGAATGAGCACCTGGCATGGGTTCAGTGGTGGGCATGCCCTTGGCAAAACGCCCATGAAGACTGGAAGGAGGGTCAGCACGCTACGTTTGATACACTTTATCAGGGCAAACAGCCGGTATGGGGCGTATTCATGGGTGTGAAAGCCTGTTTACCCCCTGCGACAAACCCCACCGTGCTGCGCTTGGCCCTTGCGTCAAGTGAACAACTCGACCTGGCGCTGACACTGGCTCACGACACCGTTAATCCTCATGCTGCTCCAACGTTGAGTGAAAGTCATCACCACTGGTGCAGACGCCTATCTAAGGCACTTCCTCCTGCAATGCTTTCCCCCGACGCAGATCCATTACAACTGCTACTTAGCTGGCTCGACCCTCCTATCTGGCAGCGCCTTAGATTGCGCTTTCCCCGTCAGAGAACGTATGAGGTTGAAAAAAAATCTATCTGCCTAGAGAACACAAGCAACCGATTAAGCACCCTCTGGCAGGCGGTCGTCTGGCGTGTAACCTCCTTGCCAAGCGACTCTACCCCCCTGGCACACATGGGTAAGGAGATCAGTGATGTTATACCGACATACCCTTGATGTGCCCAAGGACAGGCACGAATTGCCTCGCAGTCTCATCCCACGGGAAGAACTTGCAAATTGGATACAGGCAGAACAGCTCTTGAGGCACGCCAACGATCAAGCCGATAAGTTGCTGAGTTTGGCGCAAAAAAGATGTGAGACGTTGAAGGAGGAAGCATCTCTGGAAATCTGGCGACGCGCTGATGCTCAGCTCAAACGTTGGGAGCACGATCGTCAAGCCATGTGCGACAAGCTCGAGCAACATGCGAGTTTCATCACCCGTGAGGCTATTCGATGCCTGCTTGATGAAACGCCCCGTCCCATCAGACTGGCGGCACTCCTGAGGCAATTGATGGCAAATCAAGTCCACGAAGTCCGCGCGGACCTATTCTGCCATCCGCATGATTTTGATGAGATAAAACGATGGTTTGCTCATCAAAAACCTACTATTTGGAAACTTAACGCGGATGAGGCGACCCCTCCTCAAACACTGATCCTGAAAACAGAGGAGGGAGACTTTTGTATCAGCTGGGAGACCATGCTCACCGCTTTTTTTCACACTTTATAAAGAATATCGGAGCAACATCTAATAATGCTCAGTTCATGCTGAAAACTGCGCTCTGCAACAAACCAAATCAGTAAAAAACACCAATAACAGAGTTTAAAGGAACCGCTATGTCTGTTACCAAGACACTCGCGCACCAAGCAGTAAAAATGGCTGACTCTTCGTACAAACGGCTTCAAGCCAGCGTGAGCGAAGAATTGGACGGTGAACTATTCCATAGGTTATCAATGCAGTCTTTAGCGACCCACGGGATGTTCACTGAGAATCATCGAGTTGAGCTGCTTTCTCTAAAAACGACCATTGAAAGTTTTCAATAACATGAACGACCTGATTCTTGAATGGTTACGTAGCCAAGAGGAGCAACTCAACTTATCTGAAAATAACGACGAAATTATTTTAAAACGACAGGGACCCTTCATTTTATTGGAAGCTCAACTGACATCCGCGTCTTCAGATAACGCGAGCTTGCAAAGTTGGATGCGCTTGGGCGCGGTCAGCCTAAGCCGCTTCCAAGGCGTATTGGTCCGAAAAGCTGACAGTGAAGAGCTTTGGCTGATTCAAACCCTGCGCGAGGAGCGGGAAGAAGCACAAGTGCTCTGTTGCTTTGAAACCCTGCTCAACCAGCGCGACATATGGCGAGCCACGTTCGCACGCCTCGCTCGCCCAGCCCAAAACCTCAAACCCACCTCATTACGTTCACTCTCGTACTAACCAGAGAATTGTCTATGTATAACAAGATCCACAAGCGCAGTTGCTTGCGCTTTGATTCGCCTGGCAAGTCGCCCAAAAGAGCCCATTGGCGCACCATACTCGTGTTGCCCTGGCTACTGATTCCAGTGAAACACACATTGGCGGCCATCCCCCCAGAATGGAAAAACACCGCCTACGCCTATGAAGCCGAGCACAAACCCCTACGGGAAGTACTCGAAGACTTCGCCCAAACCTTCGGCACACAGCTTCAAGTCGAGGGCCTGCTGGAAGGCAACGTCAATGGCAAGATCCGCGCCAATACCCCGCAGTCGCTGCTCGACCGTCTCGGTGTAGAGCACCGTTTCCAGTGGTACCTGTACAACAACACCCTCTATATCAGCACCCTCGACCAGCAGGAATCCGCACGCCTGGAAGTCTCTTCCGAAACCATCGCCGACCTCAAACAGGCCCTCACCGATATCGGCCTGCTCGACAGTCGTTTCGGCTGGGGTGAGTTACCCGAAGATGGCGTAGTGCTCGTCTCCGGTCCTCGACGCTACATCGAGCAGATCAAGCAGTTCAGCAGTCAACGCCGTTCACCGGATGAGAAACAGAGTGTGCTGAGTTATCCGCTGAAGTTCGCAAATGCAGCGGACCGCCTAGTGGATTATCGCGGCGAGAAGCTCGCCATCCCCGGGGTGGCCAGTATTTTGCGCGGCTTGTTGGAGCCGCGCTCCACCTCAACGCTTGCGGGGCTGAGTCAGCGTCCCACCTCACAACCCGCTCCGCTCACTCCCAACATTCCCCGGTTGGGCAACCCGTTACTGGGCCAGATGCTCGGTGATAAAACCAGCCCGGCACCACTGGACATCGGCCCCGCGCTCACCCCACGCGCCCCGGTCTCCAATAGTCGGATTCGCGTCGAGGCCGATATACGCAATAACGCAGTGCTGATTTACGACTTGCCGGAACGCCAGACCATGTACCGCGAGCTGATCACTCAACTCGATGTTGCGCGCAAACTGGTGGAAATCGACGCGATCATTCTCGATATCGAACGCACGCAATTGCGAGAATTCGGGGTGAACTGGGGGTTTCAGAACAGTCGCTTCCGTGGCGGTGTCAATATGGCACCGGGTACTTCGTCGCAGGTGTCGATTGAAAACCGCGAGCGTTTCTACGCGGATATACGTGCGCTGGAAGCCAAGGGGCTGGCGAGCATGGTCTCCAATCCCTCGGTGCTCACGCTGGAAAACCAACCGGCGGTGATCGACTTCAACCGCACACAATACCTGACGCCCGGTAGAGAGAATGCAACCATCTTGCCGGTCACCGTGGGGACCAGCTTCCAGGTTGTGCCCCGCGTGATCACCAGCCGGGGCGGCCATCAGATCCATCTGGCGGTGGATATCGAAGATGGTAACTTCGACGAGACCAACCCCCTCCCCGGCAACCTTGACGTACGCCGAGGCAAAGTCAGCACCCAGGCGGTCATGGCGGAAAAGCGCTCGCTGGTGGTCGGCGGTTTCCACGTCACCGAAAGCAGCGACAAGCGCAACAAAGTCCCCCTGCTGGGTGATATCCCGCTACTGGGCAAGGCGCTGTTTTCCTCGACCGAACGGCAGAACAATCGGCGTGAACGCCTGTTCATTCTCACCCCACGCGTCATCGGTGACCAGGCCGATCCGTCGCGCTACCTGCCCCAGGACGACCAAGTCGAATTGCAGGCAGCCCTCGCCCCGTTGGCGCGGCGCTATAGCCCTCACCAACCGGTGATCAAGCGCAGCGATATCATCGGCACCCTGGCGCATTTGGTCAGCGGTGAAGTGCCCAAGGCGTTCAAGGCGGCACCGATGCCACTGGGGCTGAATACCCTGTGCAACACCCGCGACTTGCTGGCACTGAACACCGAACGCAGCCAGTGGTATACAGGCCCTGAGTACAACGTAGCGGTGGTGGTGTTGCGCAACCAGTTCAAACGCAATGTGCGTATCGACGAAAAGGAGTGCAGTAACTCCCAGACCCTGGCCGTCAGCGTATGGCCGCGCGCCTGGCTCAAGCCGGGTGAAGAAGCCGAGGTATTTATCGCCATGCGCCCTGTGGTGAAGGATGAACACCTCAGTGTGCCCCGCCCCTCCTTGATCACTCCTGCTCAAAAGGCTACCCCATGAAACACCGCTTATTTTGCGTCACCCTGATCGGCACCGCGCTGCTCGTCGCCGGCTGCACCCCCACCTGCAAGGGTGACTCGTGCTCTCGCCCGCAAGCGACCAAGGACAAAATGGTGATCTGGTGGCCACCGCAGATGCGTGTCGAGCCTGGCCCCGCCGGGGAGCGAAAAGACTACCAAACGGTATCACTGGAACGATGAGCGTGAAGGAAATGCCCGACGCACAACGCCAGGTGTTTCTGGACAGTCTGGTGAGCGGCGCTGCCGCTCACCTGCCGCTCGCTCCCGGCATCAAGGTGTGTGCGCTGCAAGGCGGCAATCAGCCGGGGATGGCCTTGCATATCGCCCGTGAAGCGCAGCAAACCGGGCAACTGCAATGGGTACTGGAGCGACGCTTTGAATACGCGTCGTTATACGATGGCTTTTTCATCTACCTCGATGCCCAGTACGCCCTGGTGATCTGGCACGCCCTGCCGGCAGCGCGTAACACGCTGGACAAGACTCTCAGCCGGATGTTATCGCTGGCCAACCTCGGTGCCCTGGACGCGCCTTCCAGTCGCTGATCAACGCCGCTCAAGCTCCGGCAACTCCAGGGTTTCGCGCTTGGCTTCGTCATCCAGCTCGCGCAAGGTGCGGTAGATCAGCGCAACGGCCTGCAAGGTTTCGCGAGGAATGCTTGCACCGAGCTGTTTCGTATACAGCGTACGGGCCAGCCACACACACTGGATCACCGGCACCTCGGCGGCCTTGGCTCGTACGATCAACGTGCGGGCCTCGGCGTCGGTGCCTTTGCTGATCAGTAACGGCAGCGGCGTCTTACCGGGCCGGTAGTACAAAGCGACCGCAAAGTGCGTCGGGTTGACCACCAACATATCGGCCTCCTCCAGTTTGGGCAGCTTGACCTTCGGCTCCTCCTGGGCCAGCTGGTACGCCAACGAGCGGCGCTGGCCTTTCACATGGGGGTCGCCTTCCATGTCCTTGTACTCCTTGACGACCTCGACCTGGGTCATGCGCATGCGTTTGGCGAAGAAGTACTTCTGCAAGGCCAGGTCAATCAGGGCCAGCACCAGCAGCAACCCAAGGCAGGCGTGCAGCAGATGACGGAACAGGGCGATCAGCGCCAGCAGGTAACTTTGCAGATCGCTGTTTGCCAAGTTGATCAATACCCCCAGCGAAGGCCAGACCACCAGGTACACAATCAGGCCGATAAGGAACGCCTTGGCGATGCTCATCAACAGATTCATCACCGACTGGGCAGAGAACATCTGCTTGAGCTGGCTGACCGGGTTGAGGCGATTGAAATCGAGCTTCAGCGCTTCCGGGGCGAACAGCAACCCGAATTGCATCCAACTGCTGATCAGCTTCGTCGTGATCGCCACTCCGACCATCAACAGGGCAAACGAAGCAAACATGACCAGCCCTTCAACCAGCACCTCTTCCAACGCGCGTACAAACGGCTGGCTCAAGCGCGACATCGGCAACACCATCAATTGCTGGAAGCGCTGAAGACTGGTCTCGGCGGTTAACAGGGCGATCTCACTGATAGCCGCGAGTACCAGTAACTTGGGGACGTCCTGACTCTGGGCGACCTGGCCTTTCTTGCGCTGGTCGCGCAGCTTCTTGGCAGACGCCGGGTGTTTTTTTTCCCCCGAGTCACTCATGGCAATGAGGCCGTGAAGAGAAGCCCCAGCGAGTGTTTCAGGTCACCCAACTGGAGCATGCGCCCGACGATCAGGTCCTGCAGCAGGGCAAAGTACAACAGCACAATACCAATACCTGCCAGGCTCTTGACCGGCGGCGCCAGCGTACTCACCTGCAATTGCTGGCTGTAGACCCCCAGCAGCGCAATACCGAACTCCAGCAACAACAGCACCGCAATGAAAGGTGCGGCATACAGCATCATGTGCGTGAAGGTATCGCCCAGCAGGCCGACAAATACACTCATGCCATTAGGCGCAGGCAGCGGAAACCACACGGTGGGGGGCCAGATCAGGTAGCTGTCCCAGATCACCTGGGTCAACGCGCCCAACCCCAGGCTGACCATCAGCAGAAAAATCGCCAGTTGCTTGAACAAGTGCCCGATGGGCGTGGCATCCGGCCCCAGTGAAGGATTGAGCTGACCACCGGCAAGCGCACCGCGCTGGTTATCCAGCAGCGCCCCCACCGCCTCGAACATCCAGAACGGCATCGCCAGCAACACGCCCAGCAACAATCCCAGCGCCACCTCTTTGAGTACCAACGCACCGAGCATGAGCGCGGAGTAGTCCTGGCCCTCCAGCGCCGCATGGATACCCGGCGCGGGCAGCAATGCCATGACCATCACAATGGTGTGCCGAAGCATGCCGCGTATGTGTTGAAAACAAAACGCCGCCACCAGGATGGCACAGGGGTAGATACGCGCCATGCCGATCAAGAGGCTGGGCAGGAATTCGAGATAGAGCAGCACAGGCGAGGCCTCAGTTCAGGGCCGAGCGGCCGATCATCTCGAAGGTGAGGTTGATCAGTTGGATCAACTCCACGCCAATCCAGCGCCCGGTCATGATCAGCGTGATACCCACCGCCACCAGCTTGATGCCAAAGGGCAGCGTCTGGTCCTGTATCTGCATCAGCGCCTGCACCAGGGATGTCAGCACACCCACCACCACCGCCACGATCAACGGTGGCGCCGACAACACCACCACCAGCAACATGCCCTGTTTGAACAGCACGATCGGTTCCATAAGCCACTCAGAGATAGGAGAGGAACAGGCTGTCGAGCAGCCGAGACCAGCCGGACACCAGCACGAACAACAGCAGTTTGAGCGGCAGGGAAATGGTCATCGGCGAGACCATTTGCATGCCCAGCGCCAGCAGCAGGTTGGAGACAATCAGGTCGATCACGATGAAGGGAATGTAGATCAGGAAGCCGATCTCGAACCCTGCCTGCAACTGCGACAGCACGAAGGCAGGAATCAACAGAATCAGATCCTCACGCTGCACCTCTTGCGCCATCTGTGCGGGCCACAGCCGCGCGGTATTTTCCAGCAGGTGCGTCAGCACATCCGGGTCCACGTTGCGCAGCATGAAGGCACGCAACGGCTTGATGGCCTCTCCACCCGTCTGCAGTACCGTTTGCACATTGCTCATGTCCAGTGGCGAAGCCTTGACGCTCTCGGCGATCTCGTAACCCACCGGCGCCATGATGAACAACGTCGCTGCCAACGCTATGCCATTGATTGCCATGCTGGGCGGCACCTGCTGCACGCCGATGGCATTTCGGGTAATCATCAGCACAATCACGATTTTCAAAAACGATGTGCAGATGACCAACAGCAGGGGCATCAACGTCAGTGCCCCAAGAAAAAGCGCGAGAACGAGGGGGTCGAGCCCTTGGAGTATCATCGGCCGAACATCACGCGGGACAACTGCAACCCCAGGCGCCCGTCGACTTCCACCAACTGTCCCTGGCCGATGGGGCGGTCGCCATAATAGAGGCCCGCCATACCTGGAGCGTAACCGGCAATACCCAGCACCGAGCCGGGTGCGAGATTACGCAGCTCACCCAATGTCAGGTTCAGCGTTCCGCAGCGCACATTCAGCGCCATGCTCAACTCATCGAATGGCTCATGGCCAAATACATCCTCCACGGGCTCCCCTTCCTCGTATTCCGAATAATGGGGCGCTGCAAAATCTTCGTCCATGGACGTGTCCTCGATAGAAGTAAGGGTCAGGCACAAAGCGCCAGTGGCATCGTCAATGCAGCCATGCAGCCGCTGTTTGCCAACCTGTATGTAGCCGCTGCCCTGGGCTTGAAAAAAGGTCTGTTCAAGCACCAGCACATCACCGGTACGCAGGCTGCGAGCCTGTGCAATCGGTAACTGCAAACGCCCAAGGGTCACGGCAATAGCCAATTGGAACCGCGTCGGCATCGGCCCGGCAGTGGTGCGCCACGGCCCGGCGTCGCACAACGCCAGGAAAGTTTCAGGGGCCAGCCACAGATAGCCCACAACCCGCGACGCCCCCAGGGTTACGCTGAGCCGGCAACCAAACCCCTTGGGCCGGTCGGTCTCCAGCAATCGCATATAACCCAATAACGCACTCACCTGCGGGCTCAGGTGATGCTGGAACAAAGCCCAGAACCAGGACTCCGGATCGTTGCCGGACGGGGCCAATGTCACCGGGCATTCGCCCAGCAGGCTGAGCAACGGCCCCGCTTCCGCAAGCGCCAGGACACCACACACGGTTTCGAAGCAGAACGCCTCGGCACCTGCTGGTGCCCGTCCAGGTTCCAGCCGCAGCTCGCCGTCCTCGCCGGCGACCTGAAACGCCAGGCGCAAGCCGCGCCCCAGTCGACGGCGTGCGGCAACCGTGTCGCTCTTGATCAAGGGAAAGGTCAAGTGCGGCAATCTCATGCGCAGCCGGTACTAGGCACAAGCAGGTTGACCGGCAACCCCAGCACTGCCGAGAACCGGTCCTCACACTGTTGCCGCACGCCGCTGAGCCAACGCGCCGTGGCGTCATGCTCCGCTTCCAGTTCAATGCTCCAGGCACTCTGTTCACGGCGAACGCTGGCATTGATCCGCCCCAGCCGAGGCAAGTACAACACCGCCTGCAGCGGCCACTGGGAACCGGCCTGTACGCGAGGGGCTAATTGCTCGGTAAGGGCCTCGACCATGGAGGCACCGGTCGACGCCTTGATTCCCGATAAGGAAGCTCCCGATCCAGTGCCTTCATCGTTATCGGCAAACAGTTGAGCGAACAGTCGCCCTTGTTCCCAAGGCACTACGCCCGTAGCGCCCGGCTCCCGCTCCTCGCGCACCTCACGCGGACGTGGGCGCTCAACGGGTTTATTTGAAACCTGGGTCATGTCGGCTCCTGGACCAGAAGAAGGGATAATTCCTGAAGTTTCTCTACCTGCCGCAGACACTCGGTGACGTGTTTCTGAGCACTCCCGACGCGGCTTTCCTTTTCGTCTTGCTGGCCTTGTAATTGCACCAGCTGGCCTTGGTCCCGCCGGGTACCGGCAGATAACGTTCGCTCCTGTGCGCCCCAGGATTTCAAGGCCTTCAGGCTCAACACCTGCCCCTGATGCTGACTGAGCAATTCAGCACTTTGCCGAGCCTCCTCCTGCCGAGTCTGCTCAAGCACATCCTTAGCCTGCTGGATATCCACGAGCAGGGCCTGCTGGGCGCGCTTGGCCTCACGCAGGGCACGCTCGGCGCGGTCAGCCCTGTGCCTGCGCAGGCGCCGCAGCGTCTCGACCTCGCCGAGAAGCACATCAGAATGGGACATGGGCGGTCAGCTCCTTAAGTTGCTCCAGCGTCGTCAACATCGGCGTAGGCTCGCGCAGGTCCTGACGCAGGAACCCGTCGACCGCCTGACGGCTGTCCACCGCCAGATCGGTCAGGGCATCGCTGCCGGGTTGATACTCCCCCAGCTTGAGCATCAGCTCGATCTGTTGGTACGCCGACAACAACCGTCGCAATGCAGTACCCGCCTGGATGTCCTCCGGCTCCGCGACGTTGCTCAAGATCCGAGAAAGACTTGCCAACACATCCACCGCCGGGTAGTGCCCACGCTCGGCAAGCTTGCGGGACAACACGATATGCCCATCGAGCAGCGAGCGAACTTCATCGGCCACCGGATCGTTCATGGAGTCCTGCTCAATCAGCACCGTATAGATCGCGGTGATCACACCGTCACGCGTCAACCCGGCACGCTCCACCAGTCGTGGCAGCAGGCTGTATACCGAAGGAGGCAAACCTCCGCGCCCCAGGGGTTCGCCGGCAGCCAGGCCGATCTCACGCTGGGCCCGGGCGAAACGGGTCAAGGAGTCAATCAGCAGCAATACCCGCTGCCCCTTGCGCCGAAAACCTTCGGCCAATGCCGTGGCCGTGAACGCGGCTCGGGCGCGCTCCATGCTGGAGCGATCGGAGGTGGCGCACACCAGTACCGCCTTGGCGCGCAACTGGTCATCGAGCTCATGGTCGAGAAACTCACGCAGCTCCCGCCCCCGCTCGCCGATCAGCCCGAATACGATGACATCGCACTCGACGTTACGCGCGATCTCGGCCAGCAAGGTGGTCTTGCCACAACCGGCCCCGGCGAACAGGCCTACTCGCTGCCCCTCGCCAATCGTCATCAGGCCATCGATCGAACGCACGCCGGTGGCCAGTGCACGGTTAATCCTCGGCCGCTCGGTGGGCAGCGGCGCTTCACACAACACTGCACTGGTATCCGGTAAGTCAGCCTCGACAAACGCACTCACGCCCTGCCCCGTAATCGGCCGGCCGAAGCCATCCAGCACCTGGCCCAACAGGGCCTCGCTGACCTGAACCCGATGCGATACCCCAAGGCGCTCCACTCCAGCGCCTACCCGCACGCCTTCCAAATTACCCAAGGCACTGAGCACCGCATCCTGCTGATCGAAGCCGATGATCTCGGCGAGCATGTAGTCGCCCGGACTTTTTTCCACCTGGCACAAATCGCCGATACGCGCCTGGGGTAGCCGGCACTGCAGCAGCATGCCGTTGACGCGCTGGATTCGGCCACGCATCGTCACCGGCGCAAAGTTGCTCAATGACTGGGACTGGCGCTGCTGCCAGGCTTCAAGACGCGCTTGCAAATCCGCACTCACCAGCGCACCTCGTAACGCTGCGCGCCGTCGAAGACCACCTTGCTGTTGTCGATCAGCACCAATCGCAGCCCTTCCACTTCGTCGCCCACAAACAGTCGGCCGCCCTCTTCCAGGACCACGTGACCGTTCGGCCCGCCGACGATCTGCACAATCCTAAATGGCAGCGTGCCGTCGCGCGCGCGCACACGGCTGATCACCGGTACCGAGCTGTCGAATTGCTCACCAAAACGGCTGAGCATGCGCGCTACCAGCTCAACGTCATCCTGGGAGACATCTCCGCTGAGCGCCACCTGGTCATTGATCACTTGCAAGGTGACCCGCTGGCTCAATTCACGCTCGCTGAGCATCTTCATCAATTGCTGGCGTACTTCAAAAGACGAGGCCAATTCCTGCTTCTGAACCACGGGCTGCATCAGCGAAGCCTGTGCCTCACGCTCCCCTGTGGAGACCATGCCCACTGCCACGATAATTACCGTCACCACCAACACCAGGCTGATCAGGCGCTTTTGCTGCGAGTGCGAGATTGAGGATAACTTCATCCCTTGCGCAGGCTCATTGGCCGGTAGCGGCGCTACCGTCGCAGGGGCTGTGGGTTGGGGCCAGGGCTGCTCGGCCAAGGTGACGCACAGTCGCACCCCTCCCACTGAAAACGGCACGTTCAGTTCCAGTTTGGCGATCTGCGCCAGTACCCGGCCTTCGGGGTCTCGCAACAGCCCGGCTTCGGCCTGCACCAACCAGTTGGCGTCGATAAACCGCAGGCGCGCATGCTGCTCGACGACCCCCGGGTCGTTCAGCATCAGGTCAGCGTCCGCGTGAGCGCCAATGCTCCACTGCTCCCCAAACAACGGCAACGCAGCGCCCTGACGCAGCCCGTCAAGCACCCTTAACTCAAACATCAGCGAGACCTCCACGCTGGTCATGGCCCAATACTCATGCCACTGCACCACACATCAGCTCGTCCTGGCCAAGGTCAATGCGCCCCAGCACTTTGACCTTGGAGGTGCTCCCCAACTCGGCAAACGACAGCACCGGAACATGGTTGAACTCTTCCACCAGCAAGGTACGCAAGGGACTTCGCAGGTCCTGCGCCACCAACAGCACACTTTTGCTCTTGGCCCTTAAGGTAAAGGCCTGGTTGAGCAGGCTGATCAACGCAGCGCTGTGCTCATCGTCAAGCGCGAAAAACACCCCGGTCTGAGTCTGTCGCAACGCCTCACGCAGGATGTTTTCAGAGTGCGGTGACAGCAGCCAGGCATGGAGGCCGTCGGCCTCGCTGTACTGATGGAAAATCTGCGCCTTGAGCGCAATACGCGCGTAGTCGGCCAATGCTTCCGGCTCACGCTCATGCTGGCCATACTCGATCAGCGATTCGACAATCAGCCGTACGGCCCGCAGCGGCACGCCCTCGCTGGCCAGGCGTTGCAACACCGACGAAAAGCGCGACAGCGGCATGATTCGTTGCAGTTCCTGCACCAGTTCCGGCTGGTTGTGCTCCAGCCAGCTGAGGATCGACTTGCTCTCCTGGATCCCCAGGAACTGCGGTCCGCTGAGCATCATGGCCTGCTTCATGCGTTCGATGATCAGACTGGTCGCGGTAAAGCGTTCCAATTGCGGGTCATCGAGCAGTGGATCATCCGGTGCCAGCCAGACCCAGTCCTGTTCATCACGCTCAACCAGCCCGGGTATTCCGTGCTCGGGCTCGACCGTCAAGGCGTTACGCTCAACGGCCAGATAGTTGACAACCGAGGCCTTGACCATCGGCACTTCATGCACACAGAAACGCATTTCGTCGGCGGCCAGTGAGTCATCGAGTTCGACTTCGAATGGCGGCAGGGTCAGGCCGATATTGGCAACCAGTGCATTTCGGGACTGGCGAATCCCATGAATAAGCTCCGTCACCTCAGGCGTTCCACGCAAAACCGGGGGGAACAGCAACAGGTAAGGGCGCGACGGATCGAACCCGCGCAAGTCCTCTTTTCCGTTCTCTTCGGGACGCACGGCTTCGGCGACTGCGGCCGCGGGCTCTGCCTGTCGCTGACGCTGGCGCATCAGGTAATACCCCAGGCTGCCGGTTATCAGCGAAATAAGGATAAATACCCCGGTCGGCATACCGGGCACTATCGCAAACGCGAGCATGCCCACCGAAGCGATGACCCAGCTCTTGGGCTCGCTGGTCATTTGCCGGGCAATTTCGGCACCCATGTTACTGATGCCCTTACGCCCCTCCGGCGCCACGCGGGTAATGATCATGCCGGCGGTCAGGGAGATCAGCAGCGCCGGAATTTGTGCAATCAGGCCATCGCCGATAGTCAGCACCGAATACAACGCCATTGAATCAGCAGCGCTCAAGCCGTGCTGGAACATGCCCGTAGAGAAGCCGCCCAACAGGTTGACCACGACGATGATCAACCCCGCGATAGCGTCGCCCTTGACGAACTTCATGGCCCCGTCCATCGCGCCGAACAACTGGCTCTCACGGGACAACTGCTCGCGCTTGTCCCGCGCTTGTGTGCCGTCAATCAGGCCGGCACGCAAGTCACTGTCGATGGACATCTGCTTGCCCGGCATCGCGTCCAGGCTGAACCGCGCCGCGACCTCGGCAACCCGTTCCGAGCCTTTGGTGATCACCAGGAAGTTAACCAGGGTCAGGATCAGGAAAATCACCATCCCCACTGCCAGGTTGCCCCCCACCACGAAATTACCGAAGGCCTCGACGATGTCACCCGCATCCTGCTCCAGCAGGATCAGACGCGTGGTTGCAATCGACAGGGCCAGTCGAAACATGGTGGTCAACAACAGAATCGACGGAAACGACGAAAACGCCAGGGGGCCCGGCAGGTAGAGCGCAAGCACGATCAACAGGCACGAAATGCAGATATTGAGGGCGATCAAAATGTCCACCAGCCAGGTGGGCAGCGGCACAATAAAGATGAATACGATGGCCATGACCACCACGGCGCCCAACACTTCGGCGCGTTGTGCCACTTTGAGCAATACACGGTTGATGGCCGACAGAGCGGTCACGTCATGGTCCTCGGCTCACCGGCATGTCGTGTAGGCCCGCGCATATGCCGGTCCAGTTCATCCACCACCATCACAAGCCGAGTCAAGGTATCCCGTCGTACTTGATTGTCAGACCACAAGGCCAAGGGCAACTGCTTGAACAATGGGTAAATCGCCTGGAGGGCTAACAGTTGCTGGAGGAATGAGCCCCCTCCCAGATCATTCGCCAGTCGCAGGGCCTCAGCAGCCTCAATGCCACCGCCGGCGTAAGCCAGCAGACGCTGCAACAAGCCCACCGCGTCATGTTCGATGCCCAAGCGCCCGATCAACTCATTGCACCCAGCCAACACGGAGCTCAACTGCCCGCAGTCTCGCAGGCCCTGCAGCAAAGTGCGCAACAGGGGCGTGGGCATTGACGACACCTTGGCCGCAATGTCATCCGCCAACGCCTTACGCATCACCTGAAGCCCGACGTGGAACTGCTCACCACCGTATACACCCAGCAAAGCCTGCATCATCGTCGACAGCGATTGGCGCGTGACCACATTGGCGTAGTAGAGCAAACGCAGTGCCTGGCGCTCCTGCGGGTCGACCCCGGCCGACTGCAACGCCAAGGCAATGTTCAGGCCTGCCTGGATCTCCCCTTTGAAGCGGGCTTCAAGCCTGGCAATGGCGTCGCGCGCCAACGTGGCGTCGGACTGACGAACCTCGCTGCCTGCCTTGGCCACCACATGCTTGAGCACCACGAACGCACGCGCCGGGTCCCCGTCCGCAAGCTTCAGCAAATTTTCGACAGTAGGTCTGCCCTGCAATTGCTGCCTGAAGAGTAGCGAAAGGAAAGCCAGCGTCTTCTTGGCCGGATGGCCCAACTGATCATAAAGTTGCGCAAGCTGCTCGACGGGGGGCACGCGCACCGTCATCTTCCGGCCGCTCAGCGCTCGGCTGTTGAGCTCCACCTCCTGGCCGAACAGATGTGCAAGCTCATCGATTCCCTTCGCGGGTGCGGGAACTGAGGTATGGCTGATAGCCGCCTGATCCAGGGGGCGGATTGTTTGCACATCGTTGTTGGATTCGACTTTCATGGACACGCCAGTACAGGAAGAGTGTTTCCCTGTGTGGCAACGACTCCCCATGCAGTTCCATCGAAATCTTCTCTCAATACGAATTTGAAAAAACTTGCAAAAGCCTTCAGCGCCCCGTGCAAATTACTGCACAAAAACGCATCAATTCAAAATATTTATTCATACAAATCATAAAGTTACGATTTTTTTTCGTTTGGCACAGGGAGTGCTAAAGGGACCTGTCGACACCCGCTCGATTGCGTCTACCCTAAGGAAAAAAAACATGAATCTCCCCATTGAAGCTTTAGCTCACCTCGTTGGCAGCTCGCCTCAATTCATGCATCACCTGACAGACGACCAGCAGAAAAAACTCAGGCGCTTCATTCACAAGCGCGTACTCAACCCGGAAGATGCGGATGATCTTCTGCAACTGACCTACCTGGAAGCCTGGCGCAACCGCGAGCGTTTCTGCGGTAACGCCTCGCTCAGTACCTGGATGTGCGGCATCGCACAGAACCTGATTCGCAATCACTTCAGGCGTATGTATGCCAAACCCGTGCATTGCGAATTTGATGAATCGTTGTGGCATGGGCAGGAAGAAAACAACAACCTGGATTGGGAATTTGAGATCAACCGCCGCCTGGAGAACACCCTGAGCGCCATTGACCACCTGCCGACGGAAATGCGCAGGACGATGTACGCCTCGCTGGAAACCGACGGCAGCTATCAGGACACAGCCGACATATTGGACATCCCCATCGGCACCGTTCGCTCGCGATTGTCGCGCGCACGCGAACAGCTCAAGCGCGCCACCCAGAATCCGTTTCAATCGTAAATCCGGCTGACTGGCCAAGCGTTGGGCGACAGGGATATCTGCCCAACCGAACCAGACCTCTTTCGTGCGTGCCAGGCAGATCGCCCAGCCTCCTGACAGTACCGCACCGATCCCACCAACACCGGACATCAGCCCCAAGCCTCTCGGGCGATCAATCCAGCTGCCAGCAGGAGCGGCGGGCAGGTTTGCGCGGCGGTCGAAGATTGCTCGGCGCCATGGGCGTCTCTTCACAGGAGAAGCGAATCAGCAACCACTCGTCGCCCAACTCGCTCATTTCCGATAAACAATTGAAAGCGTAGATAAAAATTCAAAATAAATGCTTGACGCATTCCCGTTCTACGCGAATAATGCGCGCCACTTGGCTACATAGCTCAGTTGGTTAGAGCATAGCATTCATAATGCTGGGGTCCGGGGTTCAAGTCCCTGTGTAGCCACCAAGTACCGATGCATAGATGTCTACAGCAGTCTATGAATCACCTCAAGAAGCCCGCCTCGTGCGGGCTTTCTTGTGTCTGGCCGTTTATCCCTGTCTATCCCTCCCCACCCCGCACCATCGATGCCCACTGGCATGCCGGACATCTATACCTGTCCTTTTTAACCAAACGGTTGTCCATTCGAGCCAAGCACACTTCATCTCCCCTAGATAATGTTCACTCCACGCCGTGTCCCTAAAAACACAAATGACGAGGTGTCTCATGCATCTACGAGAACAGCAGCGACTATCCGATTCATCCTGGTTTTTACACAGATGGGACATGGCACCCGAAGAATTTGCCACTTACCTGCTGCAACTCGGGACCTTGGTGCTGCAACGCCGATGGAATGGGACCAATCGTAAAACACCAACGTCCACGGCGATCTAGAACAGCGAACCGTCCGGTCAAGACAGAAATAAAAGAACCCCAGTCACGGACCATATCTACACCCATGGCCGCAGGACCAGTTCCGATGTCAGCATTCTGCGTCTGCTGCAAGCACGGTTTTCCTAAGCCGTTGTCCGTCCAGACCAAACGATTGTCCTTGCCAGCAAAGCGTGCGCTCGACAGCAGCTCTAATTTGGATTCGTCGCCAGTTCTCGCGCCCCTTATCAACCGTGCGGAACACGACATTGAGCGAATGAGATCGTCCCCAGCCGAAACGGAGAAACCGCATCATGACCGACCAGCAACCATCCGTGGAACAACAGCCCTCCCTCTATGCGCGTCTTGGGGGCTACGACGTCATTTATCAGTTCGCAGGTGCAGTTTTGAGGAAGACCATGGGACATCCCGCTATCGGCCATATCTGGGCCCACATGTCCGAATCAACATTCCAGAAGGAACACATCAACTTTGTCGATTTCCTTTCTGAACATTGGGGTGGCAGCGCCAAATACCGAGGTAGGGACATGGTCACCGCGCATCGCGGAATGGGTCTTACCGAGGTGCACTGGCAAGCCGTGCTCGATTGTCTTGAGGAGTGCTACAACGACTACGATCTGGCACCGGACCTGCGCAAAGAGGTCAATGACTTTCTGATCAAGTTTAAACCCGCCGTGATTGGTAGCCCCTCCTACCGCGACGTAGTACTCGCACACCCCGAAATGGACCCCGCCAAAGGAATGAAAAGCGTTGGGGTAATTTGGCCGAAACGAGGGAAGTAACCTGTGAAAAAGCTGGTGCCGGATACTGGTATTGCTGCACTCGTCGAGTAATGCAGGGAGCGATTTCACCAACTTCAGAGGGGGCAAAGACATGAGCCATACGCACGAACATCATCACGATCACGACCACACTGAGCCACCGGAGGCCATAGCGCTACGCGTCAAAGCGCTTGAGTCCCTGCTGACGGAAAAGGGCCTGGTCGATCCCGTAGCCATGGATGCTTTGGTGGACACCTACCAACACAAGGTCGGCCCGAGAAACGGCGCCCAGGTCATAGCAAAAGCCTGGTTCGACCCTCTGTACAAACACAGGCTGCTGGAAGATGGCACCGCAGCCATCGCCGAGTTGGGCTTTTCTGGGGTTCAGGGTGAAGACATGGTGGTCGTGGAGAACAGCCAGACCGTGCACAACGTGACGGTATGCACACTGTGCTCCTGCTACCCATGGCCGACCCTGGGCCTGCCACCGGTCTGGTACAAATCCGCACCTTATCGCTCGAGGATAGTCATTGACCCGCGCGGCGTGCTGGCGGAGTTCGGTCTGACGATTCCTGATGACAAGGAAGTTCGCGTCTGGGACAGCAGCGCTGAGCTGCGCTATCTGGTATTGCCGGAACGTCCGGCGGGTACTGATGGCTGGAACGAGGAACAACTGGTCGAACTCGTGACTCGCGACGCCATGATCGGCACCGGACTGCCTAAGAATCCGGATCAAGTAGCCTGAACCTGAGAAGGAGAAAACCCATGAATGGTATACACGACCTGGGCGGCATGCATGGCTTCGGCCCAGTGCTCACGGAAGAGCACGAACCCATCTTCCATCATGATTGGGAGCGCAGGGTTTTTCCGCTCTTCGCCTCGCTCTTCGTCGGCGGGTACTTCAACGTCGACGAATTCCGCCACGCCATCGAACGCATGAAGCCGGCCGAATACCTGCAGTCGAGCTACTACGAGCACTGGCTGCACGCCTTCGAGACCCTGCTGACAGAAAAGGGCGTCATCAGCGCCGCCGAACTGCAGGGTACGACCAAACCAACCCCACCGACACAGCCCGTCACGGTTTTAACTCCGGACATCGTCGACGCCGTAGTGCTCGGCGGCGCCTCGTCGCGGGCAAAAGAAGATGTCCCCGGCCAGTTCCGAGTCGGTGACCGGGTGCGGACGAAGTGCCTCAACCCAACCAATCACACCCGGCTGCCACGCTACGCGCGCGGTAAGGTCGGCACAATCGTGATTGCACATGGCGCGTTCGCTACCCCGGACACGATGGCCCACGGTTTGGGCGAACAGCCGCAGCAGGTCTATGCCGTACGCTTCAGTGCCGAAGAATTGTGGGGAGTACGGCGACCGGACAGTGTGTGCATCGACCTATGGGACAACTACCTGGAGGCCGTATGAACACGAGCATGCGCCACGACTACAAGGCGGTCGGCCTCCCTCTCGACGATGAAGGCCCGGTGTTCGACAAGCCTTGGCAGGCTCAGGCTTTTTCCCTGCTGGTGCACTTGCACCAAGCCGGCGTGTTCCCCTGGAAGGACTGGGTGCAGGTATTCAGCGAAGAGATCAAGGCTGCCCCGGCGCAACCCGGAGAAAGCGTCAATGACGCCTATTACCGGCAATGGATCACGGCCATGGAAAGAATGGTCACCACCCTCGGCCTGACCGGGATGGAGGACATCGTCCAGCGGGGCGAGGAATGGAGGCAGGCCTACCTGAATACTCCCCATGGACAACCGGTGGTTTTGCTCAATGCAAGCTGTCCACCGGCCCACGGGCACACCGGTGAGCATCTGCCGCATCGCGAGCCCGTGGCGATCAGCCGAGCCTCTAACTGAGGGCGGAGCAGTTTTTTGTTGTCCTTTTTTACCTAGCAAGCCGCAGAGGCGGCCAAGGAGTCATCGTCATGCATATCGAACCTGGCCTCGTGGAAGCCGGAAAACTCTGGTTGAGCTATGTTACCGCCGCAAGCGTCGGCACCTACACCGTCAAACTCGTTGCGGACGCCATTGGCGAACGAGGTGCCGTCTCGCTGGTAGTTCGCGCCGCCGCCGCCACGGCGCTGGTATTTGGCTTCTTTGAACTGCTACCCCATCATCCGGTTGGCGTCTCGGAGGTGCATCTCATACTCGGCTCGACGCTGTTCCTGTTGTTCGGTGCAGCACCTGCAGCAGTAGGTCTCGCTTTGGGGCTGTTAATCCAGGGTCTGTTCTTCGCCCCATTCGACCTGCCGCAGTACGGCATGAACGTCACCACCCTTTTGGTACCGCTGTTGGCAGTTGCGGCCCTGGCGCGGCGTATCATCGCGCCAAACACGCCCTATGTTGATCTGAGCTATCGCCAGGCACTGGGACTGTCGACGGCCTTCCAGTCAGGCATCGTCGCCTGGGTTGCCTTCTGGGCCTTCTACGGGAAGGGCTTCACGGCAGAGAACGCACTGTCAGTCCTGACCTTCGGCAGTGCCTACATGACCGTCGTCATCCTCGAACCGCTGTTGGACCTGGCCGTGCTGGCCGGTGCCAAGGCAACGCATGGCCTGCGTAACAGCAGGCTGGTCGAGCGCCGTCTGTACCAGACCGCCTGAGTCGACAGACGCCAGTCCAAGCCAGACTGTCCCCGGGCATTCGAAGACCGCAATGCTCGGGGCATCAAGAGCAAGAACGACCTCAACACCTCGTGAGCAAAACTGGAGGTAGTTGATGCTTTTCAGAAATAGCCCCCACAAGTCAGTCCGGGGAGTACCGCTGGCTCCATATTCATGGCGAAACGCGCCGTGATGAACGGGGACTACCAACAGATGACCGCAGGTCACCCTGCGCTGCATCCCATCCCGGCACCTCGCACCTTGATCGCCTTTGTAGTTCCTGAACCTTGTCTTCACCTGATCAGAAGATCCTGGACCGATCCACAACTGTTCGTTCCTGGTTTGGCTTCACCTTCGACGCTGGCTGCAAGTCCGCGCGGGGAGATCCCGAACCGCTGCTTGAACAACCGGGAGAAATGCGAGGCATCGTTAAATCCCCAGCGCAGCGCTACGGCGAGCACGCCAGGATGACCGGAACTGCAGAGATCACGCGCGCTGTGCCGCAAGCGCAGCTCCCGGATCAGGCCACTGACGGAAAATGGCTCTTCCTCGAACAGGCCATAGAGTGTCCGGCGCGAGACCTTGAATCGCGCCGCAAGCAGGTCCGGCCCGAGCCCGGGTTCAGATAAATGATCGGCTATATAGGCTTCGACCGCCTGGCGGAAGGCTGTCCGCACCGGCACCCGGTCCTGCTCCTGCGCCTCCAGCGTGGCGCCCAGCGCGATGGCGATGACACCGTTGAGCGCGGCGCTGAGCCCATGCTGCGCCTGTAGGCCGACGCTGGCGTCCATCTGTTCAAGTGAGCGGGCGAAGCGAGCCGCGACCAATCCAAGTCCCGCTTGTCCACTGACGCAGCGCGCTGTGGCCTGGCGCGGTGCCGCGAGCCTGGACACCAGTTGCTCCCTGGGTATACGGAATGACAGCACGCGCCAATCTTCCCTGAAATCGAGAAAGTAGGGACGCGTGGAGTCCACGACGGAGAAGTCACCGGGCAACACCAGTGTCTCCTGCCCATCCTGACGTACCACGCATGACCCTTCCAACTGGAAGTTCGCGAAGCAGAACTCGACCGGGTTGCGGCGGATTTCATCCCAGCGTCGTTGGACGAACTGCGCACGGGAAAACACGCGGGTCTGCGCGCTCATGGAGAGGGGCCGGGAGCTCACCTCGCCAGTGAAGTCCGACCCCGCATGCTCTTGCTTGAGGATGGGATTGAGCGAGACGAAGGCTTCGCAGAGGACCTCACGCCAGTAGCTGAATCTTTCGCGCTGCACGCACGCTTCGGTAGTCCAGATTTGCATCCTGCGGTCACCCCTCAGTGGCGCAAAAGACAATCATCGCGAGCGCAAGCCAGCGACTGATTTCTGAGCCAATGTCACGGTATGGCGGGCCGCTCAGACGTGTCATGTGTTCCTCCTGTTGCACAGATCGTCAACTGGTCTTGCACGCAAAGGCAAGTCGTCGGTTGATGGGCTTGCAGGCACCCTGGCACGGCATTTTCGCTTGTGCCTGCGCTGTGCACGGCGGGAATGCGAATGCGTCATGCCGGTGCAGTTTTCGCCGGATAAACAGGCGCAGGACTGAACCCATGTGACCTGCGGCAGAAAGACGCAAAGTCCGCGCCAGAACCAAGGGCATTCACGCGCCATAGGCTCTTTCTACAGAAGGCACGACCTCCGTCGGGAAAGCCCTGTGCCCTTGCGCAAATCGTCAATTGGGCTTGCACGCTCCGGCGAGACCGAGGCAGTCCGGCTGCCTACGATGGGTTGTCCGTTACCTAACCCACCGCAAGAAAGGTCGCTTCCCATGGCTATCGATTTCCAGCTCACCGAATCACAGAAGGCTTTACAGGCAAGCGCGCGAACCTTCGCCGCCGAAGTCCTCAGCAAGGTCGCCCCCACCATCGCCCCAATCGCGCGACCGGAAGACCGGTTCTACGCCACGCGGCCGTTCTACGATGCAATGGTCGACGCCGGCTTCATCAAGGCGTTGCTGCCCGCCTCGTGCGGCGGCAGCGCCCTGACCACGCTGGACTTTGCCTTGGCTGCCGAAGAACTCGCCGCCGCCGACGTCAACTTGCCTTCGGCCTTGCTGGGCACCGGCCTGGGTTTGCACGCGGTGCTGCACCACGGCACCGAGGAGCAGAAGCGCCGCTTCCTGCCGGACTTCGTCGAAGATGGCTCGCGCCTGGCCGCCCTGGCCTTCACTGAGGTCACCGGCGGCGCTAACTACGACAGCCCCGCCCCCTCCGCCGGCGTGCAGACATTTGCCCGCCTCGAAGGCGACGAATGGGTCATCAACGGCGCAAAGCACTACACCACCAACGGTACCGGTTGGGACGGTAAAGGCGCGCACCTGTACAGCGTCATATGCCGCACCGATGCGGCCCTGCCGCCGCAGCAATCGCTGGCGGTCATCATGGTGCCCGGCAGCGCCCAGGGCATCGAGATCGCGGGCTTTCTCGATACCGTCGGCCATCGCGCGACGATCTCGCCGCGCATCCATTTCAACAATGTGCGCGTGCCGGCGGCCAATATTGTGGGCAAGCCGGGCGATGGCATTGCCATGGTGGAAGATGCCTTCTCCTGGACTGCGGCGCTCATCGGCGCGGCCTGCGTAGGTGTGATGCGCGCGGCCTTCGACGTCGCCTTGAAGTTTGCCCGCACCGACAAGCGCTCCGGCACGGTGCCTGTGATTGAGCACCAGAACGTTGGCTTCATGCTGGCCGACATCAAGATGCGCATCGAGGCCGCGCGCTACCTGACCTGGAAAGCCTGTCACCAGCTTGATATCACCCAGGGACGCAGCCGCGAACTGGCCATCATCACCAAGGTTCACTGTTCGGAACTGTGCGTTCAGGCTGTCTACGATGCCATGCGCGTTGTCGGTGTCGATGCCTACACCGACCTCTACCCGTTGGCCGGCCTGATGCAGGACGCGCTGTGTTTTCCCCTGTACGACGGCGGCAACATGGGGGTCCGCCGCCGGCAACTCCATGCGCTGCTGCGCTCGCCGACCTACGACGCCATGGCCGGTGCAGAGGCACGCAGTTGAAGCGGCCCCCGTGCCACGAGGCGTAAGCGCCGAGCAGCTGTCCTTCCCAGCACAACGAATGACCGCCCCAACAAAGCGACTTGGGGCGCGTCCCCCCTATCTTTGTCATGCGCACTGCCGCGTTGTCCTGTGTCGCCGCACTTCGCCGGCCGATCAATGACAGATGACTACTCGAGAGAGGACTTCCGTAATGACCCAAGCATTCTCCAGCGTCGCCCGCAGGACCGGCCACGTGTCAAAGGCCGGTACTCACTCGCCCCTGAGCAGCATGAACAAGGTATTGGCCTTGGCCTGTCTACCGATGGTCACGATGGTGCCGATGACCGCGCGCGCCATCGATGTGGACATCGGTGATTTCGTCCCAGCGCCGGAGGGTACGACGGCGGGGTTGCTGTACCTGCAGCATGCCGAGCGCAACAAACTCTATGCCCAGGGACGGCAGACGGCGGGGGATCCTCGGCTGGTCTCGGATGTCGGTATCGGGAGGCTGGTGCACTACACCACGATTGGCGGGCTGACGGTAGGCCCCCAGATCCTGGTACCGTTTGGCCGGCTGGATGCCGGGCGCGACACGAGTGCACTGGGCAAGACCAGCGGGGTAGGTGACGTCATCCTGGCCGCACCAGTCTGGTTGATCAACGACTCAGCGTCTCGCACCTATCTAGCCATAGCGCCCTATCTGTACCTTCCAACGGGTAGCTATAGCCACGACCGCGCGCTCAATCTGGGTGAAAACCGCTGGAAGTTTGATTTGCAGGTAGGTTTCGTCAAAGGGCTGACCGACAATTGGTATGTCGACTTGACCGGCGACGTCATGTTCCACGGCAAGAACGACAACTACGGCGCTGCCGGCGACACGCTCAAGCAGAAACAGCTCTACCAGGGGCAGGGATATTTGCGTTACCAGTTCACCCCCGGAGCCAACGCTTTCGTCGGCCTGTCGCAGACCTGGGGCGGTGAGACCCGAGTCAATGGCGTTGACAGCGACGACGAAGCTCGGCAACGAAAAATCAGCGTGGGTGGCAGTTACTTCATCCGCCCGAAGACGCAGGTGCTGGTGGCGCTCGGGCGCGACCTTGAGGTGGAAAATGGCTTCAAGGAAAGCGCCCGCATCAACGTTCGACTGTTGCAGGTGTTCTGAGCAAAAATCTCATTCAGGGCTACTCGATAACGCCTGGCGTTGAAACATATCCGGGCATGGGGCGACCAGGCGTAATCGAACAGCATTTGCCCTCAATTGACGCGTAGCCCTCTACTGATAACGGCTTACCGAAAGGTAGCGCGTTTTTTTATGCCTTGAAGAAAGTGCCTGGGGCATACTCGCAGCCCCCCCTCCTGGATACAGAACTGAGCCAATAGGATGTCCCTTCATGAGCCTTGATGTGTTCGCAATCATCATGCTGGGCGCTGCGTTGCACGCTACTTGGAATGCCGTGGTCAAGGGCGGTGACAACAAGCTGCTGACCACCTGCATGATCGCGTCCATTGCATCGCTGATCGCATCGACGGTCATTCCGTTTCTGGAACTGCCGGCCAAGGAAAGTTGGCCCTTCATCGGCGCGTCAGTGATTTTGCAGGTGGTGTATTTCGTGCTGGTCGCCTCGACTTACCGCATTGCCGACATGAGCCAGACCTACCCGATCATGCGCGGCACCGCGCCGTTGCTGGTGGCGACAGCGAGCGTGGGACTGTTGTCCGAATCCTTGTCCTCATTTGCCTGGCTCGGCATTGCCATCATCTGCATCGGCATTTTGAGCATGGCTGCCGCCCCCAGCATCGGTCAGCGAAAAGGGATGCTCCTGGCGCTGGTCAACGCGGCGGTCATCGCCGGCTACACCCTTATCGACGGTGTGGGTGTGCGCAAATCCGGCGCCCCGACGGCCTATACGTTGTGGATATTCCTGCTCACCGGCCTCGCGCTTGCCGTATGGGCATTTGCCGTCAGGCGGCGCGAATTCTGCCGCTATCTGGCGCGCCACTGGCGCCCAGGTGTTATCGGTGGCTTCGGCACCGTCGTGTCCTACGGCCTGGCACTTTGGGCAATGACGGCGGCACCGATCGCCACGGTTTCGGCGCTCAGGGAGACCTCCATTCTGTTCGGCGTGGTGATCTCGGCACTGGTGCTCAAAGAGCGGCTGACCGGCCGCCGCATCATGGCTGCCTGCATCATTGCCAGTGGAGCTATGGTATTGCGGCTGGGCTGACGCGCCGGTCGAACCCATGACATGCCCGGCAGGACTGCTCTCCAAACAAATCACCCGCCACCCTATCAAATGAGACCACTTCTCATTAGTATGCCTGCTATTCGCGCAACGCCGCATCAGGGTATCGGGGCCATGGAGACAGGGACGCCAGGGGATCAGGAAAAACTCAGCGCCGTTTTTATCGGGCAGCGCAGTGCGTTAATCCGTATGCTGTCGCGCGTCGTCGGCTGTTCGAGCCAGGCGGAGGACCTGGCCCAGGAAACCTACCTGAAGGTGGCGAAAGCGCTGTACGCTCGCCCTATCGAACACTTGAAGCCGTTTCTTTATCAAACTGCGCAGTACCTGGCCTTTGATCATCTGCGCAGTGTGCGCAGTAAAAGGCGCTATGAGTGCCATCTGGCCGAAAGCCTGGTTGTCGAGGTGCCCACCACGGCACCCGGTCCGGAGAGCCAGGCCCAGGGCCAACAACAACTGCTGCAGTTTCAACAGGTGCTCGCTACCTTGCCCAAACGCCAGCAACAAATCCTGGTATTGCATCGATTGCATGACCTGTCCCAAAGCGAGATCGCCCAACGCCTGCAGGTGTCGTTGAGCACGGTGGAAAAAGATCTGCGCCAAGCCCTCACTGCCTGCGTCAAGCAAACGACCTACCATGATTGATCGCGCCGACACCCCCGATGCCATACGTAAGCAGGCGACCGACTGGTTCGCCCAGCGCGATGAGACGGTGCGCAACCCCATCACCCGCCAGCGCTTTGAGCAGTGGCGCGACGCGGATCCCCGGCACGCCACGGCGTATGCGGAACTGGCCGCGATGTGGGAAAGCCGCGCCTTCGAGCAAGCCTTGAAAAACCTCGCCGGCGACCTGGAATTGCCCCCTGCCCCGCAAGTCGCCACGCACCGCAAGACACGCTTTATGGCTGTCGCCGCTGCCGTGTTGATCACGCTGGGCATCGGTTGGATGACCGATGTGCCGATGCGCCTGCAGGCTGACCACATGACCGACGTTGCGCAGTTGGAACGCTTTGACCTGGAGGACGGCTCGCACATCGTGCTGGGCAGCCACAGCGCCATCAGCATCGCTTTCGACGGCGCTCATCGCCGCATCAAGCTGCTGCGTGGCGAGCTCTACGTCGAAGCCGCACACGACTCAGAGCGCCCTCTTAGCATCGAAACCGCCGAGGCCAGCGTGACCGTAGTCGGCACGCAATTCAGCGTCAGCCAGCGTGACGCGGGCGTCACCGTCGCCGTGCGACAAGGCCAGGTGCGCTTCGCCAACCGCAAGGGCGAACAGAGCCTGTTGCAGGCGGGCAACTGGCAACAGTTGCTGGGTGGGCATCTGCAACCGCTGTCCCTGGAAGGTGGCGAACAGCAGATGGCCTGGATCAACGGACGGCTGTCGTTCCAGAACGCGCCGCTGGCACAGGTGTTGTCAGAGATCCGTCGCTATTACCCCTCACCGATCCTGCTATTGAACGATACCGCTGCCGGTGAGCGGGTCAGCGGCAATTACCAATTGGATGACCCCCAGGCGATCGTGCAGGCGTTGAGTAGAGTCACTTCCACCCACATCCAGCGCCTGCCGGGTGGCATCCTGATTATTCGCTGATACAGAGCCCCTGACCCCGTCGCAAAAAGTTTTACGGCTTTCGAAGCTTCAACCCGTCAAGAACTTTGCCTTTGCAAATCATTCCTATTTCTAACGGGGCTCACATGCACTTTCCAGCACTCAATCCGACCCACGCCCGTAGCATCCTTGCGCTTGCCGTCTGCCTGGCGTGCAGCACTGCGGTTGCCGTGGAACCGGCGGGCAAGCCGGCCATTCGTGAAGCAGCAGATACCCGCAGCTTTGCCATAGCGCGTCAGTCGCTGGTCAATGCCCTGGATCAATTGAGTGTGCAGAGCGGACTGCAAATTGCCTATGCGGCGGACTTGGCCCAAGGCGTCGAGTCGCCTGGCGTCAGCGGCCGCATGACCGCCCTGGAGGCGCTGGCCCAGTTACTCAAAGGCACGCCCCTGAGCTTCGAGCTCAATGGTCCCAACGCGGTCATACTGACCCGCACCGCACAACCCGGCGCGGCCCTGCAACTGGGCACCACCACCGTGATCAGCAACCAACTGGGCACCGTCACCGAAGGCACCGGCTCCTACACCCCGGGCACCATCGCCACGGCCACGCGCCTGGTGCTGACCCCGCGTGAAACGCCGCAGTCCATCAGTGTCGTTACCCGCCAGCACATGGATGACTTCGCCCTTGACAGTGTCGACGACGTGATGCGCCATACCCCTGGCATTACCGTGTCGGCCTACGACACCGACCGCAGCAATTACTACTCGCGCGGTTTTTCGATCAACAATTTCCAGTACGACGGTATTCCCTCGGCCGTGCGCAACGTGGCCTATTCGGCGGGCAACACCCTGAGCGACATGGCGATCTATGACCGGGTCGAAGTGCTCAAGGGCGCCTCCGGCCTGCTCAGCGGCGCCGGCTCCCTGGGCGGCACCATCAACCTGGTGCGCAAGAAACCTACGGCGGAATTTCTCGGCCACATCACCACGGCGGCGGGCACCTGGGATCACTACCGCACGGAAGTGGACGTCAGCGGCCCGCTGACCGAAACCGGCAATGTGCGTGGGCGTGCCGTGGCGGCCTATCAGGACAACAAATCGTGGGTCGACCGCTACTCGAACAAAAGCTCGGTGTTCTACGGCATTCTCGAATTCGACCTGTCACCCGACACCTTGCTCACCGTGGGCGCCGATTATCAGGACAGCAAACCCAAAGGCTCCACCTGGTCCGGCAGCTTCCCGCTGTTCAACCATGCCGGCGAGTTGAACAATGCCAAACGCTCCTTCAGCAATGCCACTGATTGGAGCAGTTGGCAGCAATACACCCGCACGGTGTTCGCGAACCTGGAGCACGACCTCGGCGACGGCTGGGTGACCAAACTGCAACTGGACCACAAGCTCAACGGCTACGACGCCCAGATGGGTGCGATCCAGTTCTACCAGCCGGCGGCGGACGGCACCGCCAATATCAACGCCCAGCGCTACAAGGGCGAAACCACCAGCGACTCGGCCGACCTGTATATCAGCGGCCCGTTCAATTTCCTCGGGCGTGAACATGACCTGGTGGTCGGTGGATCCATCAGCACCGCCCACTGGAAGGGCAAGGGCTATTGGGACGAAACCTTCCCCACCGCCAACCTGGTCGACTACGTCAACTGGCATGGCAACCTGGCCAAGCCCGACTGGGGCGTGGCCTCCCAAGTCACCGACGACACCATTCGCCAGACCGGCATGTACCTCACCACCCGCTGGAACCTCACCAACGACCTGAAACTGTTGCTCGGCGGGCGCGTGGTCGACTACACCCTGACCGGCAGTACCGATACCTACCGTGAAACCGGACGCTTCATTCCCTATGCCGGAGCCATCTATGACCTCACGGACAACCTGTCGGCCTATGTCAGCTACACCGATGTCTTCATGCCCCAGGAAAGCTACAACCTCGACCGTAACCGCAAGCTGATTGACCCGGACGAAGGCGAGAACTATGAAGTGGGCCTCAAGGGTGAGTTCCTCGACGGTCGCCTGAACGCCAGCCTGGCGTACTTCGAGGTGAAGGAAAGCAACCGCTCCCTGCCCGACGATGCGTACAACAACCAGACCCCGACACCGCCCAACTTTGCCTTCAAGGGCACCGACGCGACGACCAAGGGCTACGAACTGGAGCTGTCCGGCGAGATCGCTCCAGGCTGGCAGTTGCAGGGTGGCTACACCCACAAGGTGGTACGCGACGACGCCGGCAAAAAAATCTCGACCTTCGAGCCCGAGGATCAAGTGAGCATGTTCACGATCTACAAGCTCAAGGGCGAGCTGGACAAAGTCAGCGTCGGCGGTGGCCTGCGCTGGCAGAATACGGTGTGGCAGGACATCTACAACAGCCCCAAAGACACCACCGAGAAATTTTCCCAGGAATCCTACTGGGTGGTGGACCTGATGACGCGCTACCAATTCACGAAAAACCTGTCGACCACGCTGAACCTCAATAACGTGTTCGATAAGCCCTATTACACCAACGTGGGCTTCTACAACTCCGCCATCTACGGCGCACCACGTCACTTCATGCTGACCACGCGCTGGGACTTCTGATTGCCTGAGCCACACGGCCTATCCCGGGGTAGGCCGCTTTTGACGCACTCACTTACCACTGTTAGTGTCCAGCCTCCCCCACGCACGGAGTGCTTCACGGTGAAACTGGACATCTACCAAGTCGACGCCTTCAGCCAACATGCCTTCGGCGGCAACCCTGCCGCGGTGTGCCCGCTCACCGAGTGGCTGCCCGACGAGCAACTGCAGCATATAGCCGCCGAAAACAACCTCTCCGAAACCGCCTACTTCGTGCCCCGCGATGGGTTCTACGAGTTGCGCTGGTTTACTCCGCAAGTCGAAGTCGACCTGTGCGGCCATGCCACGCTGGCGACGGCGTGGGTGTTGATTCACGCGCTGGCGGATGCACCCCAGGTACTGCGCTTTGCCACCCGCAGCGGCGAGCTTCGGGTGACGCGCAATGGCGATGAACTGGCGATGGATTTCCCCGCCCGGCAACCACAGCGTTGCGAACCGCCCGCTGGAATGTTGAGTGCCCTGGGGATCGAGAGTGCCGACGTGTTCAGCACCGATGACTACATCGTGCTGGTGGACGACGAAGCCCAGGTCGCCGCGTTGACGCCTGACTTTGCGCGGCTCAAGGGCCTGCCCAAGCGCGGGATTGCAGTCACCGCCAAGAGCACCCGGTTTGATTTTATTTCACGCTGGTTCGGGCCGAATGTGGGGATCGATGAAGACCCGGTCACCGGCTCGGCACACACCTCGCTGGCACCGTTCTGGGCCGAGCGCCTGGGCAAGTCGCACTTGACGGCCGAGCAAGGGGGCCAGCGCAAGGGCCAGTTGCACTGCGAGCTGCAGGGCGACCGCGTGATTATTTCCGGCAAGGCAGTGTTGTACATGCAAGGCACGATTTACCTGTAAACCGCAGCGCCCCAAGGACAACAGATCATTCGCACAATGAACGGAGTTCAGCACGTGTTTTCGATTTCCCGTCGCCACCTATCGCTCATGGCGGCAGCCCTGACCCTGGCTGCCTGCCACACCCCGGTCAACGAACAGCCACCGGCACCGGAGTTGGGCTCGGGCTATCGCACCGACCTCAGCACCCGCCATGCCGAGCGCCATATGGCCGCCGCCGCCAACCCGCTGGCGGCTGAGGCCGGACGCGAAATGTTGCGCCAGGGCGGCTCGGCGATTGACGCTGCCATTGCGATGCAGGCGGTGTTGACCCTGGTGGAACCACAATCCTCCGGCATTGGCGGCGGTGCGTTCATCATGCTGTGGGATGGAAAAAACGTGCACGCCTATGACGGCCGGGAAACGGCTCCGGCCGGGGCGACCGAGCGGTTGTTCCTGAACGCCGACGGCACGCCGATGGCCTTCACCGACGCGCAGATCGGCGGGCGTTCGGTGGGCACGCCCGGGGTGCTGCGGGCCCTGGAAATGGCCCATAGGAAGACCGGCCGCCTGCAATGGGCCAAGCTGTTCGAGCCGGCGATTCGCTTGTCGGAGCAGGGCTTCGCGATTTCACCGCGCTTGCACAGCCTGATCGCCGCTGACCGCTTTATCCCGCAATCGCCGGAGATGGCAGCCTACTTTCTGAATGCCGATGGCACGCCAAAAGCCGCCGGTACACGGCTGAAAAACCCGGCGCTGGCCGCTGTGTTCAAACGCATTGCCAAGGAAGGACCGGACGCCTTGTACCACGGGCCGATTGCCGATGAGATTGCGCGCAAGGTACAGGGCAACCGCAATGCCGGCAGCCTGACTCAAGCCGACCTCAAGGGCTACGCCGCCCAGGAACGCGCGCCGCTGTGCACCGATTACAAACGCTGGAAAATCTGCGGCATGCCGCCGCCGTCCTCAGGTGGGATTGCGGTCGCGCAGATGCTCGGCACATTGCAGGCCCTGGAAGCCCGCGACCCGCATCTGGCGATTGCGCCGATGACACCGATAAAGAACGCCTCGCCTGCCGGGCTTGAGCCCACGCCCGAGGCCGTGCACCTGATTGCCGAAGCCGGTCGCCTGGCTTTTGCCGACCGCGCGCTGTACGTGGCCGATGCGGACTTCACACCGGTGCCGGTGGCCGGCCTCGTGGCCCCGAACTACCTGGCACAGCGTGCCACACTGATCGGCGAGCGCAGCATGGGCATCGCCAAGCCAGGCCGACCGGCCGGTATTCAAGTCGCGTACGCGCCGGACCGTTCGCCGCTGCGCATCTCCACGTCACAAGTCGTCGCCGTAGATGACCTGGGCGGCGCCGTGTCGATGACCACCACGGTGGAAGCCGCGTTCGGTTCCCATGTGATGGTCCAGGGCTTCCTGCTCAATAACCAGATGACCGACTTCTCATTCATCCCCGAAGAAAACGGCCAGCCAGTCGCCAACCGCGTGCAACCCGGCAAACGCCCGCGCTCGGCCATGGCGCCGACCCTGGTGTTCGACCGCGAGAGCGGTGAATTGCTGGCCACGCTCGGTTCGCCGGGCGGCTCGCAAATCATCGAGTACGTGAGCAAATCCCTGGTGGCGATGCTCGACTGGAACCTCGACCCGCAAGCCGCCATCGGCCTGCCCAACTTCGGCAGCCGCAATGGGGCAACCGAGCTGGAGGCCGGGTTGTTCAGCCCAGGCCTGAAGCAGGTGTTGAAGGACAAGGGCCATGAGCTGAGCGAGATCGACATGACCAGCGGCATCCAGGCCATCGTGCTCAAGCGGGACGCCCAGGGTAAGGTGTCGCTCAGCGGCGGCGCGGACCCTCGGCGCGAAGGCGAAGCGCTCGGCGACTGACTTTATTGAACGGAGGTGATCCCTTGCATCAGGCTGAAAATCTCGCTGCCATCCCTGGCATCAACCACGGTTTCTGTTCGATCGATGACCCACTGCGCCCGGATGAAGTGTTCATCTGCAAACAAATGCACAGCGCCTCGGTGATTGAATGGCAGGCGGGCCAGGTGGCCAATACGATCGAGGCCGATGGTGTGTTGACGCACCACGCTCACCCGATCGCGGTGATCACCGCCGATTGCCTGCCCATTCTGTTCGCGTCGATAACGGGCGAACGGGTGGCCGCAGTCCATGGCGGCTGGAAGGGGTTGCAACGCGGGATTATCGCCAACGTCATGCAGCGCTTTGCCGCCGAAGGGATTGCAGCCGACCAGCTGCAAGTGGCTATCGGCCCCTCGATCAAGCCGTGCTGTTATGAAGTGAGCGAAGGCTTTATCGCCGAGTTCCAGAGTGACCAAGGGCACCTGTGGCAACACGCCCAGGCACCGTGGCGCTTCGTGCAACCGGCACCGCTGCGGTCCCCGCAAATCAATCCGCCCCATGCAAGGCAAGCAGGCAGTGCGTGGTTTGACTTGAGCGGGTATGGGTTGTTGCTGCTGCAAGCGGCGGGCGTCAAGCGTGAGCAGATCGACGTGAGCGAGGTGTGCACCTACTGCACGTCGCCGACGTTTGCCAGCTACCGCAGAAGGACGCATCAGCCGGAGGAAACGAAGACGTTGATTTATTCGTGGATTGCTCGCAGCTCCTGACGAAGCTACGCCCCCTTGTGTCGAGGGCGCTTGCTCCCGTTGGACTGCGCAGCAGTCCCATTTTTGGGGCCGCTTCGCGGCCCAACGGGAGCAAGCTCCCTCGCCACAGGTATTAACCCCATCCGTTCAACGGCTGATCTTCAACCCCTTCCGCCCCGCATGCCGCTCCAACGCAAGCTCAATCAACCGGCTCACCAGCTCGCTGTAGCTCATGCCCGCTGCCTGCCACAACTTGGGGTACATGCTGATGCGGGTGAAGCCGGGCAGTGAGTTGATTTCGTTGATCAGCACTTCACCATCGTCGGTCAGGAACACATCGACCCGCGCCAACCCTGCGCACCCCAACACCTCAAACGCCTCAAGGGCCAAGCGGCGGATCCGCTCACTGGATTCATGGCTGATGTCGGCCGGCACCACCACCTGGGCCGCCTGGCCGTCGATGTATTTGCTGTCGTAGGAGTAAAAGCCGCTGTTCACCACGATCTCGCCACAGCCGCTGGCGACAGGGTTTTCGTTGCCCAGCACGGCGCATTCAATTTCGCGGCCCTGGACCGCCGACTCCACCAGCACCTTTTGATCAAAACCCAGGGCCAGTTCAACGGCGGCGTGGTACTCGACCTCGTTGCCAACCTTGCTCACGCCCACCGAAGAACCCTGGTTGGCCGGTTTGACGAACATCGGCAGGCCGAGTTTATTCACCGCCGCGTCAAAGGAAGTGCGCGCGGCGTTGCTGCGGGTCAGGGTGATGAACGGGGTCACGGCAATGCCGGCATCGCGCAGCAGGCGTTTGCTGATGTCCTTGTCCATGCACACCGCCGAGCCGAGCACGTCGGAGCCGACGAAAGGCAGGTCAGCCATGCGCAACAGGCCTTGCAGGCAGCCGTCTTCGCCAAGGGTGCCGTGGACGATGGGGAAGATCACGTCGATGTGTGCCAGCAGGCCGTTGCCGGAGGTTTCCACCACCTGCTGGCTGGCCTTGCCGGGCACCACCGCCAGTTCACGGTTGGATTGGTTGAGGGCGATGAGTGCCGGGTTTTCCTGGTTGATCAGGAAGTTCGAGGTGTCGTTGAGGTGCCAGTGGCCGGCCTTGTCGATGCCGATCAAAACCGGCTCGAAGCGTGTGCGGTCGAGTGCATCGACAATATTGCGCGCCGACTGCAACGAGACTTCGTGCTCGGCCGAACGGCCACCAAAAATAATCCCTACCCGCACCTTGCTCATGACCCAGCCTCACTGTTGAAAGTAAGGCTTCTTACCACGGACGGTCAGCGATTCGCTACCAGATGGGCGCCGAACAGCACGTAGCAACCGCCGGCAAAACGGTCGAGCCACTTGCGCGAACGACTGTAGAGGTTGGCCATGCGCTTGCTGGAAAACACCAGCGCCACGCAGGCATACCAGCTGAACGACAAGCTGGCCATGGTGATCACCGCCAGGGCCAGCAGCACGGGGGATGGCGACAGCGGCATGGTGGACGCGAAGATGGTGGCGACGAACAACGCGGCCTTGGGGTTGGACAGGTTGCCCAGCAACCCCAGGCGCCAGGCGGAAAACAGCGAGCGCCGGGGTACATCCGGCAACAGGCTCTGGCCCATCGCCGGCGCCGAGCGCTTGAACAGTTTCAGACCCAGGTAAATCAGGTAGCAGCCGCCGATGATCTTGAACGCCAGGTACAACATGGGCGCAGCGGTAAACAGCGACTTGATGCCCAGGCCACCCGCCAGCCCCCACATGATCGTGCCAGTAGCCACGCCCGCCGACGCCACCACGCCATGACGGCGCGAACAACTGGCGGCCAACTGCGCGGTGTTGAAGAAGTTGGGACCCGGCGTCACCACCGCCACCGTCCAGAGCAGGGCCAGCGAGACCAGAGGCGCCACATAGGTGGGGTTGATAAATTCCATTGGGCGGTTCCATCAGCGCAGGGCACGAGCAAGGAGCATAGACCTCGCCCGCCACCTGCACAATCGTACAAGACCCCGGCAGACAAGGGATGCAGACTGGGTTAACGTGTTTCCACCTCTCTTTGTGACAAGCCACCATGGGCAAACCGACCCGCAACTTCGACTGGCTGCATCGCGCGCCCCATGCCAGCGGCCTGGACCGTATCGAGGCGTACTTCGCCGGTTTCGCCTTCGACCCCCATCGCCATGACACTTATGCCATCGGGCGTACCTTGTCTGGCGTGCAGAGTTTTCACTATCGCGGCGACATGATCCACAGTCTGCCTGGCACCACCATGGTGCTTCACCCCGATGAGACCCATGACGGTCACGCCGGCAGTGACGAGGGTTTCAAGTACCGAATGATTTACGTAGAGCCGTCGCTGATCCAGCAGATCCTTGGCGGCAAGCCGTTGCCGTTTATCCCCGGCGGCTTGTCCACTGACCCCAGGCTGTTCCGCGCCAGCGATGTGCTGCTGCAAAACCTGGATAACCCCATCGATCCGTTGCAGGAACAGGATGCGATGTTCGACCTGGCCCACGCGCTGAGCAACGCCGCGGGCGCCATCGTCAGCCGCAAGGCGTTCGATTACGTCGCCGCCGAGCGCGCCCGGGAGTTTATCCACAGCGCCCTGGGCCGCAGCATCACCCTGGACGAAATGGCCGACCACGCCGGCCGCGATCGCTGGGCATTGTCGCGGGATTTTCGCGTGCTGTTCGGCACCAGCCCCTACCGCTACCTGACGATGCGCCGGCTGGACCTGGTGCGCAGTCTGCTGGCACAGGGGCAGTCGCTGGTGGACGCGGCGCTGACCGCCGGCTTCACCGACCAGAGCCATATGACCCGGCAATTTCGCAGCACCTACGGTATGCCGCCGTCGCGATGGGTGAAGATGCTCGGGCGCTGAGTACGCTTAGAGCGAGTGCCCATCGATGGGCTCGCCGATGGTCAGGAAATGCCCTCCCGCCACATGATGCAAAGTCCGTAATTCATCATGCCCTTCGAAGTGCCAGTGGCCTTCGCTGAACACCCGCTCATCGGCATAGGCTGCGACCACTTCGCAGAGGAACAGGTCATAGGTTTGCTGGTTGTGAGGTTCGGGCAGCCGGCGACATTAAGCATGAGTCCTATGGATCAGCTCGACAGTTGGTTAGCGAACCGCCCTACGCGTTGAGCGCCAGCACATTTAACTGCCGTTATTTCGACACACGCCCATGACTTGGTACTCCAACGTGGTGAGCTTGCCGCTGGAGTCTTCATAGGTCATGCGCGAAGGCACGGTATTGCACGCGCGGATCGGCGGCGTCACATTGACCACCTTGGCAATGTCCAGCTTCATCCCATAGCGATACGCCTGCACTTGGGGCACCGGCTTGCCGTTTCTCACGGCGTAATCGGCCATGGCCTTTTCATTGCGCTCCATCATCAGGGCAAAGGTGCGATCACCGCCGCCTTCGGCTAATGCACCGAAAGACAGGACGGCCGTTAATACACCCAGAGCGGTTTTATAAAAGTTCATCACCTGTTCCTCGACTGAAAGTTCAGTGCCGAGACTAACGAACCAACCCTGACGCGATGTTCACCAGAACATTACTTATTTGTTAGGTGGCGACGAGCTTCCAGAATTGTAATGTTCACGCCACCCAATCGTTATCCACGGTTTGCAACTATCAGCCCGGGCCAGATCAATAAGAACGCCCGCCTCCATAAGAAGCTGATAACTGCCAACACCGAGGAGCGAAACATGTGGATCCGTTACTACACCCTTCCCCTTTCACTGATCGCCACATTGCCCCTGGCAGCCGTGGCCGCGGAAGACAAACCTGAAGGGTTTATCGAAGGCAGCAGCGTGAACGTGCTGGCGCGCAATTTTTACTTCAACCGCGATGACCGCAAGGGCCAATCCAGCCCCACCGGCAATGGCTATTCCGAAGCCTGGGCCCAGGGACTGATCGGTAAATTCGAATCCGGCTTTACCCAGGGCACCGTGGGGTTTGGCCTGGACGCCTTCGCCATGGTCGGCGTGAAACTCGACTCGGGCACCGGCCGCAGCGGCGGCAAGGGCTCGTTCGGCGTGCTGCCGGTGGACAGCAACAACCATCCCGAAGACAACTACAGCAAGGTCGGCGGCGCGGCGAAACTGCGGGTATTGGACACGGTGATCAAGGCCGGCGACGTGTTCCCGCTGACCCCCGTGGTGGCCTACGGCGATTCGCGGGTGTTGCCGGAAAGCTTCCGTGGCGTGACCCTGCAGAACACCAGCCTGGAAGGCCTGACCTTGCAAGGCGGGCGTTTGAGCGGCATGAGCCAACCCAACGAAAGCGGCATGAACAAAGGGTTCGCAACGTTTTACGCCGGCCCGGTCGATTCACCTTGGATCGGCTACTTCGGCGGCGACTACACCGTGAACAAACACCTGAGCCTGAGCCTGTACAGCAGCCGCCTGAAGGACGCCTGGGACCAGTACTACGTCGGCAGCGCCGCCAGTTACCCGCTGAACGAAGACGTCTCGCTGTTCGGCGACATCAACTACTACAAGGCCGTGGACGAAGGCAAAAAGCTGCTGGGTGAATTCGATAACAGCATCTGGAGCGCCCGGCTCGGCGTGAAGGTGGGCGCCCACAGCCTGGCCGTGTCGCACCAGCGCAACAACGGCGATGACGACTTCGATTACCTGCGTCAGTCGGACTCGATCTTCCTCAACAACTCGATCCAGTACAGCGACTTCAACTCGCCCAAGGAGCGCTCGTGGATGCTGCGCTACGACCTGGACATGCAGCCATTCGGCATTCCCGGCCTGTCGTTCATGACCCGCTACGGCAAGGGTACCGGCGCCGACTACAGCAACGCCAACGCGGTGTATACGCGCCGCGATGCCGCCGGCGACCCGCTCACCGACCAACGCCGCTGGGAGCGGGATATCGAAGCCAAGTACGTGGTGCAAAGCGGCAACTTGAAAGATTTATCGCTGCGACTGCGCCAGGCCACCGTGCGCTCGAGTTCATTCGAGTCCGACCTTGAAGAAGTCCGCGTCATTGTCGAATACCCACTGGCGATTCTTTAAGACGCGCTTACATTCACTTGCCGATGCCCTACACCTCTTCACAGGTTGAAGTCTGTCAGAACTGTAATATCGGCCTCACCTTCTCGTTAAGTTGCACTTTTTATACTGCGCATCGAACACCTCTCATCTCTGCGGCTTTTGTGTAGCTCCTTTGGAACAGAGATGAATTTTATACGCCCCAGCCGGGGCGTTTTTTTTGCGTGCCCGGCCAGTGACGAATCGTCGCACCGGCCTGACGCGGCTTGACCCTAAAGCTACTTCAGGCTTCAGAGTTTTCCTACAGCCTATTCAAGCCTCTATGAGGCCATCTCCTTTCGTTTTCCTTGAAGGTAAATCCCCATGCGTATCCTTGTGGTTGAGGACGAGCAGAAAACCGCCGATTACTTGCAGCAAGGCCTGACCGAAAGTGGCTACGTCGTCGATTGCGCCGCCAGCGGCATCGACGGCCTGCACCTGGCCCGGCAGCACACCTACGAACTGGTGATCCTCGACGTGAACCTGCCCAACACCGACGGCTGGGAAGTACTGGAACAACTGCGCCGGGACGGCAACCAGCGCGTGATGATGCTGACCGCGCGTGGCCGCCTGGCCGACAAGATCAAGGGCCTGGACATGGGCGCCGACGATTACCTGGTCAAACCCTTCGAGTTCCCCGAACTGCTGGCCCGTGTACGCACCTTGCTGCGCCGCAGCGAACATATCCCGCTGCCGGATGTGCTGCGGGTCGCGGACCTGGAGCTGGACCCGCGCCGCCATCGCGCCTATCGCGGCAGCCGGCGCATCGACCTGACCACCAAGGAGTTCGCCCTGCTGCATGTGTTGATGCGCCAGGCCGGCGAGGTGATGACCCGCACGCAGATCATCTCGCTGGTGTGGGACATGAATTTCGACTGCGACACCAACGTGGTCGAGGTCTCCATCAGCCGCCTGCGGGGCAAGGTAGATGACCAGAGCGAGGTCAAGCTGATCCACACCATTCGCGGCGTGGGTTATGTGCTGGAGGCGCGCCAATGAGGACCAGCAGCCTGTCGATGCGCCTGGGACTGACGGTCAGCCTCATGGGCGCCGGGCTGGTGGTGCTGCTGGCGACCCTGGCCTACCTGGCCTTGACCCATGAGCTGGAAAAGCTCGCGCGCAAAGGCCTGGAAAGCAAGATGGAACAGCTCCAGCACAGCCTCGCGCTGGGCCTGGACACCCACGCAATCAAAGCCCGCCCCCACTCGTTGCTGGACCTGGTGATGGGCCACGACAATTTCTACCTGACCATCGTCGGCACCGCACCCGATAACGCGGTGCTGCTCAGTGTCGGTGCCAAACCCCAGGAACCGTTGCTGACCGACTTCTCCCCCCGGGAAACCCTCGGTTACCTCAACTGGCAAGACCAGGACGGCAACCAGGTACTCAGTGCCTCCAGCCTGATGCGCCTGGCCAGCGGCGAGCGCGTACGGGTGTTGCTGTCGCTGGACCGCAGGGATGACCAGGCCCTGCTGAGTGCCTACCTGCGCGCTACCCTCATCGCCCTGCCGATGCTGCTGGTCTTGATCGGCATGGGCGCCTGGTGGCTGGTGCAGCGTGGGTTGGCACCGTTGAAGCAGTTCAGCCATGTCGCGGCCCAGGTAACGACCCAGGACCTGACCCACCGTTTGTCCATCGACAACCTGCCCCAGGAGCTGGGCGAGTTGGCGCAAAGCATCAACGTAATGCTGCGTCGCCTGGACGCCGGTGTGCAGCAGCTGTCGCAGTTCTCCGACGACCTCGCCCACGAGCTGCGCGCGCCGCTGACCAACCTGATGGGCAAGGCCCAGGTGACCCTGTCCCGCGAACGGCCCTCGGAGGAGTACAAGGCGGGGCTGGAATCCTGCACCGAGGAAATGGAACGCCTGTCGCGCATCGTCTCCGACATGCTGTTCCTGGCCCAGGTCAGCCATCCGGCGGCGCGGGCCGGGTTTGGCCCGGTGTCATTGGGCGAAGAAGTACAACGGGTGATGGCGCTGTTCGCCCTCAGCGCCGAAGACAAACACGTGACCCTCAGCCTGCGCGGCGACGCCTGGGTGACGGGCGATCGCCTGATGATCCAGCGGGCGATTTCCAACCTGCTGTCCAATGCCATCCGCCATACGCCCGAAGGCTCCAGCGTGCTGCTGCTGGTGGAGACCTACGACCAGAGCGTGGCGTTGTCGGTGGGCAACCCCGGGCGTGGCATCGAAGCGCACCACCTGCCGCATCTGTTCGAACGTTTCTACCGCGCCGACAGCAGCCGTACCCGCGCCGAAGGTGGCACGGGGCTGGGGCTGGCCATTGTGCAGTCGATCATGCAGCTGCATCAGGGGCACGCCGACGTCAGCAGCCAGCCAGGCCGGTTTACACGGTTCAGCCTGGTGTTTCCCCTGCACCTGAAAACAGCGCAGGTCTAGTGTGGGAGGGGGCTTGCCCCCTCCCACATTGTTTTGCGGTGCTTTTAAAGAACTCAGGCAGCCTCCTCTTCACGGCGATGGGCCCACTGGTACAACGCCGGCAGCACCAGCAAGGTCAGCAAGGTAGAAGAAATGATCCCGCCGATCACCACCGTCGCCAACGGACGTTGCACTTCGGCGCCGGTGCCGGTGGCCAGGGCCATGGGGATAAACCCCAGGGAGGCCACCAGCGCGGTCATCAATACCGGGCGCAGACGGGTCAGCGCGCCCTCGTGGATAGCCACCGACAGCGAGCGTCCTTCCTCGCGCAGGTTGCGAATGAAGGCAATCATCACCAGGCCGTTCAGCACCGCCACGCCGGACAAGGCGATAAAGCCTACGCCTGCCGAGATCGACAGCGGAATATCGCGCAGCCACAGCGCCATGATCCCACCGGTCAACGCGAACGGAATCCCGGTAAACACCAGCAGCCCGTCCTTGAGGTTGTTGAACATCATGAACAGCAACCCGAACACCAGCAGCAACGCCACCGGCACCACGATCTGCAAACGCTCGGCGGCCTCCTTCAACTGTTCGAACTGGCCGCCCCAGGTGGTCCAGTAACCCGCGGGCACTTTCACCTGCGCCGTGATCGCCGCCTCGGCCTCTTCCACGAACGACCCCATATCCCGCCCGCGCACGTTGGCACTGACGATCACCAGGCGCTTGCCGTTCTCGCGGCTGATCTGGTTCGGGCCGAGCACCAGGTCCAGGCTGGCGACCTGGGACAACGCAATGAACCCCAACTGCCCCGCCGCATTCCCGGCCAGCGCCGGCACTGGAATCAACAGCCGCGACAAGCCGTCGATATCAGTACGCAGCGCGTCGGACAAGCGCACGACCATGTCGAAACGCCGGTCACCTTCATACAGCGTACCGGCCTGGCGCCCACCGACGGCGACGGCAATGGTGTCCTGCACATCGCCGACATTCAGGCCAAAGCGCGCGGCTTTGTCACGGTCGATATTGATGGTCAGCACCGGCAGACCGGACGTCTGTTCGACCTTCACTTCCGAAGCGCCATCGAGGCCTTGCAAGGTCTCGGCAATGTCTGCGGCGGTGGTGTTGAGCACCGCCATGTCGTCGCCGAATACCTTCACCGCCACATCACTGCGCACCCCGGAAATCAGCTCGTTGAAACGCAGCTGGATCGGTTGCGACAACTCGTACGCACTGCCCGGCACAATCGCACTGGCGCGCTGGATATCGGCGATCAGGGTTTCGCGGGATTTGTTCGGGTCCGGCCATTGCGCCTTCGGTTTAAGCATCACGTAGCTGTCGGAAATATTCGGCGGCATCGGGTCGGAGGCGATTTCCGCCGTACCGGTACGGGCGAATACCCGTTCGATTTCCGGCACCTGGGCCATCAAGGTTTTTTCCAGTTGCTGCTGCATCTGCACCGATTGCGTCAGGCTGGTGCCGGGCACGCGCAGGGCCTGTTGGGCGAAATCGCCCTCACTGAGACTGGGGATAAACTCACTGCCCATGCGGCTGGCCACCACGCCCGACGCAACAATGGTCAGCACGGCCAAGCCGAACACCAGTGGCCGGCGCGCCATCACCCAATCCAGCACCGGCCCATAGGCCCGTCGCGCGGTACGCATCACCAGGTTTTCTTCTTCCTTGACCTTGCCGGTCACGAACAGCGCAATCGCCGCGGGCACGAAGGTCACCGACAAAATCATCGCCCCCAACAACGCGATTACCACGGTAAACGCCATGGGGTGGAACATCTTCCCGGCCACCCCGGTGAGGGCGAAGATCGGCAGGTACACGACCATGATGATCAGTTGCCCGAAGATCAGCGCACGCCGCGCTTCCTTGGCCGCCGCGAACACCTCGTGCAGGCGCTCGCTGCGGGTCAGCAGGCGCCCATGGCGCTGCTGCGCATGGGCCAGGCGGCGGATGGCGTTCTCGACGATCACCACCGCGCCGTCGACGATAATGCCGAAGTCCAGCGCGCCGAGGCTCATCAGGTTGGCGCTGACTTTGTGGGTGAACATGCCGGTAAAGGTGAACAACATCGCCAGGGGAATCACCATCGCGGTGATCAGCGCCGCGCGGATATTGCCGAGGAACAGGAACAGCACCGCGACCACCAGCAGCGCACCCTCGAAGAGATTTTTCTTCACGGTGGCAATGGCTTTTTCGACGAGGTTGGTGCGGTCGTAGACGGTCACCGCCACCACGCCTTCGGGCAGCGAACGGTTGATTTGTTCGAGCCTGGACGCCACCGCCTGGGACACGGTGCGGCTGTTTTCTCCGATCAACATAAACACCGTGCCCAGCACCACTTCGCGGCCGTTTTCCGTGGCGGCGCCGGTACGCAGCTCACGGCCGATCTCGACTTGGGCGACATTGCGCACACGGATCGGCGTGCCGTCGGACGTGGTGATGACGATATTGGCGATGTCGTCGAGGGATGCCACCTGCCCCGGCGCGCGGATCAACAATTGCTCGCCGCTGCGCTCGATGTAGCCGGCGCCGACGTTGGCGTTGTTGCGTTCCAGCGCCGTGACCAGATCGTTCAAGGTCAGGTTGTAGGCCGCCAGGCGCTTGGGGTCGGGGGCGATCTGGTATTCCTTGGCGAAGCCGCCGATGGTGTTGATCTCGGCCACGCCGGGCACGTTGCGCAGTTGCGGCTTGATGATCCAGTCCTGGATCACCCGCAGGTCGGTCGGCGTGTAGGGCGTGCCGTCGTCCTTGCGTGCGCCCTCCTCGGCCTCCACGGTCCACAGGAAAATTTCCCCGAGGCCGGTGGAAATCGGCCCCATCGCGGTTTCAATCCCCACAGGCAATTGCTCGCGGGCAACCTGCAGGCGCTCGTTGACCAACTGGCGGGCGAAGAACAGGTCGGTGCCGTCCTTGAAGATCACCGTCACCTGGGACAAGCCGGAGCGTGACAGCGAACGGGTCTGCTGCAGCCCCGGCAAGCCGGCCATCGCGGTTTCGATGGGAAAGGTAATGCGCTGCTCGGTCTCCAGCGGCGAAAAACCGGCCGCCGCCGAGTTGATCTGCACCTGCACATTGGTGATGTCGGGCACCGCGTCGATGGGCAGTTTCTGATAGCTGGCAATGCCGACACCGGCCATCAACAGCACCGCCAGCAGCACGATGATGCGCTGCTCAATGGCGAATTGGATAAGGCGCTCAAACATGGGAAATCACTCGCAGGATCAATGGGCGTGCTCGGCCGAGCCCTTGCCCAACTCGGACTTGAGGATGAAGCTGCCGGTGGTGGCCACCTGGGCACCGGCCTTCAGGCCCTGGCGCACTTCGACGTAGCCGTTTTCACTGGCGCCAAGCTCGAGGTGGCGGGTGATAAAACCGTCAGGGGTGCGTACGAAGACCGAGGGTTTTTCCTCGACGGTCTGGATCGCCGTTTGCGGCACGGTGACCTTGGCCTGGTAGGTGTCGGTGGCCAATTGCACGGTGACGAACAGTCCTGGGCGCCAGGCGTCGTCGGGATTGGGCACCGTCACGCGCACGGTGGCGGTACGTGTTTGCTCGCCGAGCAAATTGCCGACATAGGCCACGGTGCCCTGCACGTCAGTGCCCATTTCCGTGGAGCTGACTTTCACCGGTTTGCCGAGCCGGACCTTGTTCAAATCCTTGGGAAATACGCCGAAGGTGACCCACACCTGGGACAGGTCAGACAGCGTGAAGGCGTTGCTGGTCTCGCTCACCACTTCGCCCACACCGAGATGCTTTTCCACCACCACGCCTGCGAACGGCGCACGCAGTTCGTAACGATTGCCGCCGGCCAGCACGGTGTTGCCGCTGAGCGCGGTCATCTTTTGGCGGGCATTGTTCAAGGCGATTTCAGCTTCTTGCAGGGTTTGGCGCGCCAGCAGGTAATCCTGCTCGGCGGAGATCTTGTCCTGCCACAACTGGCGTTCACGCTGGAAGGTAATACGCGCCAGTTCAACCCGACGCTCGCTGGCCGCCAGCTCACTGCGCAGGTCGGAAATCTGCTGGCTGGCGATCACCGCGAGTAGCTCGCCCTTCTTCACCGCCTGGCCAAGATTGACCTTCACCGACTCCACCACACCGGCCGCGCGCGGGACGATATGCGAGGTGCGGTCTTCGTCGAAACGCACCTCCCCCGGCAGCGTCAGCAATGTGCTGATCGACCGGGGTCGGGCCTCGGCGAGTTCGATGCCGGCGGCCTGGATTTGTTGTTCAGTCAGCTCGAGGGTGCCTTCTTCTTCCTCGGCGTTGGCCACGCCGGACAGCATCAGGCCCAAGGCGACGGCAAGCGCCACGCCGTGTCGTTTGTTCATAAGGCACTCCAGAAAAAATCAAAACCGGGCGAGGTCGCCGTAAATCCGTTCGATGCGCAGCCAGGCATCGGTGGCCTGGGCGGTGGCCGCAAGGTATTGGGTGCGCGCCGCGATCAGGGTGCGCTGGGCGTCGAGCACGTCGAGGAAGCTGAACTTGCCCATCTCGAAGCCGCGGGTGGCGCTGTCCACCGCGCGTTGGGCGGCGGGCAGGATCTGCTGGTTGAATGCGTGCACTTCGCTGTTCGCGGTTTGCCACAGGTCCAGGGCCTGGCGGGTTTCGGTACGCAGGCGCAATTCGGCAGCGTTGCGCTGGTCGCGGGCCTGATCGGCACGGCGCGTGGCGGCGAGCACATTGCCCTGGTTGCGGTTGAACAAGGGAATCGGCATCGACACGCCGACCAGGTTCACCCGCTCGCGCACACTGGCGTCGTACTGACTGCCGATGGACACATCCAGGTCGGGAATACGCTGGGCTTTTTCCAGGCCCACGCTGGCTTCGTTCTGCACGATCTGCAGTTCGGCCAGGCGCAGTTCGGCAGTCTGTTCAAGGCGCGCCAACAGGTGCGTGGCGGACGGCAACGGCGGTGTGGAGTAGCTTGGTGTTGCGACGGCCTGGAAGTCGGTCGCCGCGCTGCCGGTACTGGCGGCCAGGCGACGATAGGCGTCGGTGAGGCCCATGTGTGCGCGGTTGAGTTCGAGGCGGATCTCCGACAACTGCACCTGGGCCCGCGTGGCTTCCACCGGTGAGGATTTGCCAGCAGTCACGCGGCCGTTGGCGACCACCAGGCCGCGCTCGGCCAACGCCAGGGAGCGTTGCGCCAGGTCGAGACGTTCCTGGGCACGCAGAGCACCGTAATAGCCGTCGATCACCTCGGCGCGCAACGTGTTGCGGCGCTGTTCCAAGGCCAGTGCGGCGGCGTCCTGGGCACGCGTCGCCACGTCAATGCGAGCACCGCGCTTGCCACCCAGTTCCAGGGTTTGGCTGAGCTTGAGGGTGGTGGTGCGTGTATCGCGACGTGTGTCTTCGGCATCCCAGGACGCCACCGGATTGGGGATCAGCCCGGCCTGCTGGCGACCGCCCGCGGCGATCTCGATGTCCCATTGCGCAGCCGCCAGGTCAGGGTTATTGGCGAAGGCAGTCTGCAGGGCGGCGTCGAGGGTGAGGGTTTGTGCCTGGGCAACGCTGGCGGCGCCCCACAACAGCGTCGCCCCCAGCAGCTTTCTAACGGAAATTGCCATAACGAGAGTTCCACGCCCATAAAGTAAAAGCCGGGAGAATGTAGCGGGCGCGACTTATCAGGGCGGTGGAGCAAAGATTACAAATCCGACAGCAATGGCTCTGGGGCGGGCGTTATCAGGTATGCTTCTGGAACAGGAAACAAAAAGAAACAATTTTTCCAACCTGTTCGATAAGGAGTCTCGCCTTGGCGTTATCGACTGCCGCGTGGATGGTTCACGACACCCGCCTCATGCTCTGCGTACTGCTGGCCATCGCCAGCATCATCGTGCTGATCAGCGCGACCAAGTTGCCCCCGTTCCTGTCGATCCTGATCGGCACCTTTATCGCCGGGGTCGGCGCCGGACTGCCAGCGGAAGAGGTGGCCAAGGCCTTCAGCAAGGGCGCCGGGGCGATCCTCGGTGAGGCCGGGATCATCATTGCCCTGGGCTCGATGCTGGGTGCGCTGATGGCGGAATCCGGCGCGGCCGACCGCATCGCCACCACTCTGCTCGGGCTGGGCAAGGGCAAGTCGTTGCCATGGGTGATGGCGCTGGTGGCGATGGTGATCGGCCTGCCGCTGTTCTTCGAAGTGGGCCTGGTGATGATGGTGCCAATCATCTTTGTGATGGCCAAACGTTCGAACCAGCCGCTGTTGAAAATCGCCATCCCGGCGCTGGCGGGCATGACCACCTTGCACGCCTTGATGCCACCGCACCCAGGGCCGCTGATTGCGGTGGGCGCATTGCACGCCGACCTGGGCCTGACCATGTTGCTGGGCTTTTGCCTGGCGGTGCCGGCGGTGATCCTCGCCGGGCCGCTCTATGGCAACTGGCTGTCCAGGCGCCTGCATGTGGATGAGCCGGCCGACATCGGCGCGCTGTTCAGCGCCCCGCCCAAGGCCCCGCGCCAGCCGAGCTTTGGCGTGTCATTGCTGATCATTCTGTTGCCGGTGATTCTGATGCTCGGCAGCACCTTGGCCAAAGTCGCGCTGCCAGCGGAAAGCAGCGTGGGCCTGACCCTGAAATTCCTCGGCGAACCGCTGATCGCCCTGGGCCTGGCAGTGATCGCCGCCGTGATCTGCCTGGGCTGGGCCGCCGGGATGCCGCGCGCTGAGGTCGGCAACACCCTGCGCAAGGCCCTCGCCCCCATCGCCGTGTTGCTGCTGACCATCGGCGCCGGCGGCGGCCTCAAGCAAACCTTGCTGGATGCCGGCGTCAGCCAAACCATCAGCAAAGTCGCCGAAGGCGCGCACATGCCGTACCTGCTGCTGGCCTGGTTGATCGCCGTGGCCCTTCGCCAGGCCACCGGCTCGGCCACGGTCGCCACCACCACGACCGCCGGCATCCTCGCACCGATGATGGCCGGGTTGGCGGCGACACAAAGCTCACTGGTGGCACTGGCGATCGGCGCCGGCTCGGTGTTCTTCTGCCACGTCAACGATGCGGGGTTCTGGATGGTGCGCGAGTACTTTGGCTTGCAGCTGAAGCAGACGATTTGGGTGTGGTCGGTGTTGCAGACGATTGTTTCGGTGGTCGGGTTGGTAGGTACGCTGGTGCTGTGGCACTTCTTGACCTGACCTTCAGGCCGCCAAGGTGTGGCGCTTGCCAAACAGCGCCACACACACCACCCCCACCGCGCCCATTACCACGCAATACCCCACGCAAATCCACGGGCTGGTCGGCATCAGCGCGATCAGCATCAGCGGCGTGGTACTCGCCCACAGTGCGTAAGCGATGTTGTAGGTGAAGGAAATTCCCGACACCCGCACCTGCGCCGGAAACAGGCCGACCATCACCGATGGCACCGCGCCCACCACCCCGCAACTCAAGCCCGCCACAGCGTACGCCGCGCCAAGCCAGATGCCGCCGCTGATCAGGCTGGCGTACAGCAGGAAAATACCCACCGGCAGCAGCAGGCTGTAGACCAGCACCGCGCGCCAGGCACCGATGCGGTCTACCAGCAGGCCGGCGAGGACGCAGCCGATATTCAGGAAGACAATGCCCAGGGCGCTCAAGGCAAAGGTGTGGCTGGGGCTCATGCCGAAGGTTTTCTGCATCATGGTCGGGGTGATGACCACCAGCACCACCACGGCGGAGGTGAGCACGCAGGTGAGGATCATCGCCGGCAACAGTACGGCGCGATGGTCACGCAGTACGGTGCGCAGCGGCAGCTCGGCGGCGGCCTGGCGGCGAGCCTGCATTTCGAGGAAGACCGGGGTTTCGCTGAGCCAGCGCCGCAGCCACACGCCGATCACGCCGAACACACCGCCGAGCAGGAAGGGGAAGCGCCAGGCGTAGTCGAGGATTTCGGCCGGGGTGAAGACCTGCGCCAGCAGCGTGGCGGTGAGGGCGCCGAGCAGGTAGCCGAAGGTCAGGCCGGCTTGCAGGAAGCCCAGGGCATAACCACGATGGTTGCGCGGTGCGTGTTCGGCGACGAAAGTCCAGGCGCTGGGTACTTCACCGCCCACCGCCGCACCTTGCAGCACGCGCAGCACCAGCAGGATCAGCGGTGCGAAATAACCGATCTGTGCGTAGGTGGGCATGATCCCGATCAGCAGGCAGGGCAACGCCATCATCAGGATGCTCAGGCTGAACACACGTTTGCGCCCCAGGTGATCGGCGAAGTGCGCCATCAGAATGCCGCCCAGCGGGCGCGCCAGGTAACCCGTGACGAAGATGCCGAAGCTTTGCAGCAGGCGCAGCCACTCGGGCATTTCCGGCGGGAAGAACAGTTGGCTGAGGGTCAGCGCGAAGAACACGAAGATAATGAAGTCGTAGATTTCCAAGGCTCCGCCCAGGGCGGCCAGGCCCAGGGTTTTGTAGTCGGAGCGGGAAAAACGCTGCGCCTGTGGAACAGAGGTGGCAGTCATGTTGAGGCTCGGCAGACAAACAAAATGGCGTGCAGGTTATGAGCTGAGCCGGTTGATGGCAATCGCGGCAGATATATTTGTTTTCCTCATGGATCGATGAAGATAACTGCATTCCCATATCAATGGCCGAGGAGGAACATGCCGAAAAACTGCCGACACCATAATAACTACAAGAGGAAAGACTCGTGGCCGATGCTATCGAAGAAAGCCGCTATGCCCGCTTTGCCCTGCGCTGCTCGAACTTTGCCGAGCGCTGGTTCCCCGACTCCTGGGTGTTTGCCGCCCTCGCCGTGATCATCGTCGCCGTGGCGACCCTGGGCATGGGCGCCGCGCCGACCGAAGCCGCCAAGGCCTTTGGCGACGGGTTCTGGAGCCTGATCCCGTTCACCATGCAGATGGCCTTCGTGGTGATCGGTGGCTACGTGGTCGCCAGCTCGCCACCGGCAGTAAAGCTGATCGACCGCCTGGCGCGTATCCCGAAGAACGGCCGCTCCGCCGTGGCGTGGGTCGCGTTGATCTCCATGGTGGCGTCATTGCTCAACTGGGGCCTGTCCCTGGTGTTCGGTGGCTTGCTGGTGCGTGCGCTGGCCCGTCGTACGGATTTGCGCATGGACTACCGTGCTGCGGGTGCGGCGGCCTATCTTGGGTTGGGCGCGGTGTGGGCGCTGGGGTTGTCGTCATCAGCCGCACAATTGCAGGCCAACCCGGCCAGCTTGCCTCCGTCGATCCTGTCGATCACCGGGGTGATCCCGTTTACCGACACCATCTTCCTGTGGCAATCCGGCGTACTGTTGCTGGCGCTGATCGTGGTGTCGCTGATCATCGCCTACGCCACCGCGCCCGGCCCCAACAGCGCCCGTGACGCCAAGGCCTGTGGCGTCGACCCGGCCTTCAACCTGCCCAAGCTGCAACCACCGAGCCGCCCCGGCGAATGGTTGGAACACAGCCCGTTGCTGACCATTCTGCTGGCATTGCTGGCGGCGGGCTGGTTGTTCCATGAGTTCTCGACCAAGCCGGCGATCAGCGCGATTTCGGGGCTGAACACCTACAACTTCCTGTTCATCATGGTCGGTGCCCTGCTGCACTGGCGCCCGCGCAGCTTCCTCGATGCGGTGGCCCGTGCAGTGCCGACCACCACCGGCGTGTTGATCCAGTTCCCGCTGTACGGCTCGATTGCGGCGCTGATGACCGTGGTCAAGGGCGGCGACGGCCAGACCCTGGCGCACCATATCTCGACCTTCTTCACGTCCATCGCCTCCCACGACACGTATGCACTGCTGATGGGCGTGTACTCGGCGGTGCTGGGCTTCTTTATCCCGTCGGGCGGCGGCAAGTGGATCATCGAAGCGCCTTATGTGATGCAAGTGGCCAATGACCTGCAATACCACCTGGGCTGGGCGGTGCAGATCTACAACGCGGCCGAGGCGCTGCCGAACCTGATCAACCCGTTCTACATGCTGCCGTTGCTGGGAGTGCTGGGGTTGAAGGCGCGGGACTTGATCGGGTTTTCGTTTGTGCAGCTGCTGGTGCACACACCATTGGTACTGTTCCTGCTATGGGCGCTGGGGACGACATTGAAGTATTTGCCGCCCGTCATGCCGTAGAGCACGGTGTTTCTGAGGAAGTGCGTCGGGGTTGTCCTACTCAATAAGGTGCCAACCCCTGACTCCTCCTGCCAGCCCCTTTGATTAACCTTGGCTGCCTCCTCACATAGCACAAGGAAAATCCGATGACACCCTTATCCAAATCACTGGAGCAGTTGCTCGATGATATTTACAAGGACGACAACGTATCGTTCGTCGAGTACAAGACCCTGCGAGACGACGCCGATCGCCGCATGGACGCTGTTATCAAGGAATTCGGCCTGCATAACAACGTGACGGCCTTCCAGAAAGCGATAGATGTGGCCATGCAACTGCTACAGACCAGCGTTATCGATGCAAAAAAAGCCACCCTGACTGACACCGGCGAGGCAATCGTCAAGGATGCCGTGACGGCTCAGGTGGAGTACTTGCGCGCCGGCAGCCAATTGGCACTGCGTCTGCTGTGATCACCTGACTGTCTTCGTTCCGTCACATTGCATTGCTACCGTCCTGCGAAATATCTTGCAACATCTCGCCAGCAAGGACTCCCCGCAATGAGTGATGATCACGAAGACCGCCCTTCCCCCGATGCCATGGCCCAACCGCCGGTAGACACCGGCCGTCGGCGCTTCCTGGGGGGCGCGGCGGTGTTGGGGGTTGGCGCGACCTTGAGTGCCTGCGGCAATGGCGGTGAGGCGCCGGGCAAGCCGGTGGCTCGGCCGCTCACGCCTCAGGAGCTGGACAAGGCCTTGCACGACCAGGTGAAGACCGTGGTGGTGATCTATGCCGAGAACCGCAGCTTCAACAACCTGTTTGCGGACTTCCCAGGTGTTGAGAAACCGCTGTCGGCGCTTTCTGCCGCCGACACACAGCAACGCGACCGCGACGGCAGCCTGTTGACCACCCTGCCCCCGGCCTGGGGCGGTGTGCTGCAAGTGGGCCCGCAAAGCGTGGACGGGGTGACTTACCCCAGCGAAGTGCAATTCCAGGAAAACCTGCCCAACGCGCCGTTCGCCCTCAAGGGCCCGAACGCTGAAGACCTGCCGTTGAGCCTCGTCACTCGCGACTTGTGGCACGTGTTCTACCAGAACCAGATGCAGATCAACGGCGGCAAGAACGACGGTTTCGTCGCCTGGGCAGACTCCGGTGGCCTGGTCATGGGCCATTACGCCCAGAGCCGTTATTCCCTGCGCCTGTGGGATGTGGCCAAGGAGTTTGTGCTCTGCGATAACTTCTTCCAGGGCGCGTTTGGTGGCTCGTTCCTCAACCATCAATACCTGATCAGCGCCACCGCGCCGTTCTACCCGAATGCCGCGCAGTCGGTGGCCAAGGCGCAGATCGCCACGCTGCAAAGCGATGACCCTACCGACCCGCGTCTCAAGCCCTTGGATAAATCCCCGGCCAGCGCCATGACCGGCCCGCCGCAGTTCGGCCCCAGCGCGCTGACCCCGGACGGCTACGGCGTGAACACCCTGGCGCCGCCGTATTGGCCGACCTGGATTCGTGACCCGGAAAACCCGGACTACGCAAAAGCCGACCTGCCCAACGTGCTGGTGCCGCAGACCCACGAACATATCGGCGACAAGTTGTCGAAAAAGAACGTCGACTGGGCGTGGTACGCCGGGGCATGGCAGGCAACGCTGGATCAGTTCAAGGATTCGGGCGGTATCCCGAAGATCCCCAACTTCCAGTACCACCACCAGCCGTTCAACTATTTCAAGCAGCAGGGCCCCGAGAACCGTGCCGAGCGTGACAAGCGCCTGCGCGACGGCGGTTTGGGCGATGAGGCGAGCACCAATAAGTTCTTCGCCGATGCCCAGGCCGGCAAGCTACCGGCGGTGAGTTTCTACAAGCCCCAGGGCAACCTGAATATGCACGCCGGTTACGCTGACGTGGCCTCGGGCGACCGCCATATCGTCCGCGCCTTGAAGGTGCTGCAGGAAAGCCCGCAGTGGAAAAACATGGTGGTGGTGGTGACCGTCGATGAAAACGGCGGTTGGTGGGACCACGTCGCCCCGCCCAAAGGCGATCGCTGGGGCCCAGGCACACGGGTTCCGGCGCTGGTGGTCTCGCCCTTCGCGCGCAAAGGCACCGTGGACCATACGGTGTACGACACCGCGTCGATCCTGCGTTTGATAACGCGGGTCTTCCAGCTGGAGACCCTGGACGGGCTCAAGCAACGCGATGACGCCATGATTGCCCGGGGCCAGAAACCCATGGGGGATTTGAGCAACGCGTTGCAGTTCAGCGTGTAGGACGCTTATCCAATAGCGACATGCCTGGCGATTTAGCACGCGGTTTTCCTGGCCAACCGCTACTGTGAGGAGGTGGGCTTTCACCCCGCGCAGACGGGCTTTCGCTGACAAGGAATCAAGTATGTTCAAACCGACCAGGTTGTCCTTCACCCTGGCCGCACTGATGGCCAGTGCGGTCGTACACGCCGACATCGAAGTACCGCTGGGCAGCACTCAACGGGTGACCCAGTTGTTCGCTTACCCCAATAACTGCAATGTGATCTGCTTTCGGCCATGGACGCTGGAGCAGACCGCCGAGCACTACCTGAACCAAAGCCTGCAGCGCGATGGCTACAGCCGAGCCAAGGTCAGCGTCAAGAACCATGAAGGGCAGCTCGCCGCGACCTTCAGCGGTGTACCCGACAGTTACGGCCAGCCCCTGACCGCGCTGCTCAATACCGCGGACCTGGCCTACCAGGGCGCGAGCAGACTCAACAGCGACGGCAAGTGGGCGTACAACTGGTACCTGTTCCTGCCACTGGGCATGGCCCTGGAAAACCGCAAGAGCATCGAGTTGCTGCATTTCCCGCCGGATTATTCGCTGACCCAGGCCCAGGATTACCTGGAGTCGGCCACCACCGACCGATGGGCCAGCCTGCTCACCGATAACGGTGTGCCGGCCACCGAAACCCCGGCCTACCAGACCATCATCGATATCGCCCCCATTGCCGCACCTTCCAATGCGGGCAAGGACCTGGAGAACGTCTACGGCTACTTCACCGACTACCAGACCCGCATGGTCAGCGAACTGAGCCTGCACCCCAACGGCTCGCTGCCAATGGTCGCGTTCGGCGCGCCGGTGCGCAGTTGGATCAAGCAGCAATACGGGCAAACCGTTGGTGTGCTGGGCCTGGCGCAGATCAGCCCTGCCGTGGGCAAGACCGTCTCGGTGCTGGGCGCCAACCACCCCAGCTACATCTGGTACGCGGCCAGCCCGGATACCTATGACGGTAACGAGCAGAAAGCCGACGAAGCCGGCTTGAAAGTGATGGGCCAGGACTTGAGCGCCGCCTGCTGGCAGGCCGGAATGGGCCAGAAACCCGCGAGCGATCCGAATGTGCTGCTCAAGGCCTGCATGAACACCTGGCAGGTCACGCGCAAAGAACAGACCTGCGAATTGTTCTACACCTCGGTGCGCAACCTGACCCCGGAACAGGCGAACGCCAAATGCGCCACGCCTTCGATCAAGACGCAGCTCAAGCAGTTGAAGAACGCAGCCCCCGCTCCCAGCATCACGGCGCCTGCGCTGTAGACAGCAAAAAAATCCGATTTCTACTGTCAAAGTTGACAGTAGAAATCGGCTCCACGTTCAGCGAGTCTTGAGCCGGGCCCATCCGCTGCAAGACTGGTAGTCAGCCACCACCCGCAGGTCGATGCAGCCTAACCAAGGAGAGTTATGAAAACTCAAGCCATGGACCAGGCTAAAACCGCTGTGAGTGATGGTTTGTACCCGTTCAAGACACTGCGTGTTGAACAGGGCTATCCCTCGGCCAAGCACTTTAAGGTTGAGCGCGACGGCGGCGTCAGGGCTCGCGTGGATTTTGACGGCCGCGTGCGCATTGCCCGAGTGTCCGGTTACGCCGTGAACGAGCGACGCCCACGTACGCTGCAGCTGTCCGCCCGCATCCACCTGTATGACAGCTGGTTCTGCGGCCTGCTGCGACACTCCTGCAACCCGAATGTGTTTTTCGACACCACTTACCTGGAACTCTGGACCGTACAGCCCATCCCCGCCGGCGCCCCGCTGACCCTGGACTACGCCAGTACCGAGGACACCTTGTTCCGACAGTTCGCCTGCCAATGCGGCGAACTGAACTGCCGGGGCTGGATCACCGGCAGCACAGAGTGTTTGAACGCCGAGGGCCAGGCTTTCATGACCCGTTGGCGCGAACGCAAACGGCCTTAGGCTTCGCCCAACGGACGCAGGCGATACTGCGGCGGCAATTGCTCGAAGCCACTGATGGTGGTGTTCAAGCTCTTCCAACGGCCGTCCTTGATGCCGTAGATGCAGCCGTGGATCGACAGGCTCTGCCCACGGTGCCAGGCATTTTGCACAATGCTGGTGTGGCCGACGTTGGCCACCTGCTGGATCACGTTCAGCTCGCACATGCGGTCCACGCGTTCTTCTTCGGTCGGCAACTGGGCCAGCACGTCACGGTTTTCGTAGTAGAGATCGCGGATGGTGCGCAGCCAGCCGTCGATCAGGCCGAACTGGCGGTCCTGCATCGAGGCGCGCACGCCGCCGCAGCCATAGTGGCCGGTGACGAGGATATGTTTGACCTTGAGTACATCAACGGCGTACTGGATCACCGACAGGCAATTGAGGTCGGTGTGCAGCACCACGTTGGCCACGTTGCGGTGTACGAACAGATCACCGGGCAACATGCCGACGATCTCGTTGGCCGGTACCCGCGCATCGGAACAACCGATCCACAGGTATTCAGGGGTCTGCTGGCGGGCGAGCTTGGCGAAGAATTCGGGATCTTCCTGTTTGATCGCATCCGCCCAGCGTTCGTTGTTATCAAGCAGGTCTTGTAGTTCGTTCATCAGGGAAAGCCTCAGGAATGATGCGCAGCTTTGACAGACGACCGCCCGTCCGGGTCACGCCGATGATAAAGATAGCCGGCGGGCAATTACTTGAATCTTGGGAGGCCATGCCTGTCCACACACTATAAGCCCCACAGTATGAGGATTGGCCATGACTGAATCACGACGTCCCTACGGCGCTGCACAGCCCGAACCGATTGACGACAACGAAGACCGCATGGGCTCGATGCGCGAGCTGGATTTTGACGAGGAAGAACCGACGGCGGAGATTGGCAATGAGATCCCCCGTGGTGAGCGAGAACAGCTGATGCCCGACGAACGGGTGCGCGAGGCCGGACTGACCGGGGCTTCAACGGCTGATCATGAGTCGACCGATGATGATATGAGCCCGGAAACCCTGATCCATGAAGACGGTGCGCGGGACGCGCGGGAGGCGGGCGAAGACAACCCGGCGGATTTTGACTTGAGCATTGTCGATGAAGATGACATTGGCGGCGGCAATGGCCTGGATGAAGCGGAACTGGCTGATCTGGACCCGGTAGACGGAAACCGCTGACACTGCGCAACTCCAAATGTGGGAGGGGCGGTGCGACGATTCGACTTGCCCTCCTCCCACATCGGTTCGTGTGTTTAATCGATCAGGGTGCAGGCCATGACGACCGCATCTTCGCGCCCGCCGACAGCCGGGTAGTAGTCCCGGCGACGCCCGATCTCGTTGAAGCCATAGCGCTCATACAGGCGGAACGCGCCGGTATTGCTGTCGCGCACTTCCAGGAAGCATTCCCGCGCGTTGGCGGCATAGGCGCGGGACATCAGGTGTTCCAGCAGTGCCAGGCCCAGGCCACGGCCCTGGTTTTCCGGCTTGACGGTGATGTTCAGCAAATGCGCTTCATCGAGGATGATCTGCACCACGCCGTGGCCCACCTGCTGCTCGCCTTCGAACATGAGCCAGATCTGGTACTTGCCCAGCCCGTCGAGAAAGATCCCGCGGGTCCAGGGGTGGCTGAACGCCGCGTATTCGATTTTCAGCACGGCGTCGAGGTCGGCCTCGGTCATCGGGCGGAAGGATAAAGCCTCACTCATCGGTTGTTTTCCAGCGCGCCATCAGCCGGCGCATGGCTTGCCAGACATCAGCCTTAAGCTGTGGCTCTTCCATTAATAATTCCAGGCCCGGCAGGGCCCATACAGAACCCAGGCCCTCGACCTGCAGTTCGCGGTACCAGGCTTCGGCGTTCGCTTCACCGGCAAACCGTACGGCGGGCAGGCCGATCAGCCACAGGCACACGCACGGTTCGTCCTCTAGGCGTGCCGAGACGAAGCCTTGCACGAAATCCCGCGCCGCTTCCGGGCCCTGGTCCATGGTGCCGCGTACCAGCAGCGGCCAACGGACCGGGTCGCCGACGATTTGCGGGCTGTCGGGCAGGCCGGCGGCGCGCAGCATGTCCTTGAGCAGCATGTAGGCGGGGTCGCGGGTCTGGAAGCGTTCGCCGGTGGGTAACTCTACCAATAGCAGGCAACGCCCGGCCCGCAATAACTGCAGGGCAAAGCGTGGCGGCGGCACCACGGGGGCCTTGGCAACCGGCGCAGCCGCTTCGGCCACCACGGGCTTGGCCATTGGCCCCGGGCGCGGCACCTCGACCTTGACGCGTTCAACCGCAGGACGAGCTTCCAGTACGGGTTTGACCATGGCCACCGGTGCAGCCGCCTCCTCCCCCGAAACCTCGAACGCCTCATAGGGTTCAAGCGCCTCTAACAGCTCGGGCCGCGACGGGGCGGCGAACGGCAGTTCGGTGCGGGGCAGCCAGTTGACCACCTGCATGGCGGTCAAGTAAGCGCGACGTCGGGACTCGATAAGCACAGCTCGGCCACTTGTGGATAAGTAAAGAGCGGGGATTCTACCGCTGTTCGGTAACAATCGCCCACTGTGCACTGACCGGCTGTGGATAAATCCCGCGCCTGATGCAGTACAATCGCGACTTTTAATCGCCAACCAGCCGGCCATTCCCATGATCGAACCCAAGCGCGTCCTGCGCGCCCTCGCCGAACACTGGGCCTTACTTGAGCCACTGTGCGAACACTTCGACCAAGGCACCCTGAGCCTCGGCGAGCTGCGCGCACAACTGGCCGCCCAACAACTGGACAGCACGCCCCAGGACATCACCAGCCTGCTGGACGTGTGGATTCGCCTGGATATCCTGGTGCCTGTCGCCAAGAGCCCGAACCGTTTCGAGCTCAACGCGCAGATCCACGATTTCCTGGCTTATCTTCGCAAGGAGCACCGGCTTGGCCTGTGCCTGGAGATCGAAGCCTACCTGCGCCATCTGGAGCGCCTGGCCGGTTATATCCAGGATGCCTTCGACATCCGTGATGGTCACGACCTGGCCCGCCAACTGCGCCTGCTGGACATGCGCGTACGCGACGTACTGAAAAAACTCGCCAACGACGAACAGGCCCTCGCGGCCGTGGCCGATCGTGCCAAGACCAGCGACCGGCAGATCCCGTTGCGCCAGCGTTACGCCGAAGTCCTGGCGACCTGGGACGAGTACGTCGAACCGATGATCCAGCTGGTGAACGCCGACGGTGCCTTCGAGCAAGGCGTGCGCAAGGTGGAAAACGTGCTGCTGCGCATGCTCACCGAGCAACAGCGCCTCGGCCACCTGGTGGACGACGACATGCTGCTGCGCACCCACGCGCGCATCCTCGAAATGCAGACCAGCGCCCAGTTGACCTTGCGGCATGCCCGCGAGCTGCTGTTGCCGCTGCGCGAAGAAGCGCGTCGGCACAACGCCGTGACCCGCGGTGCGGCGCTGGCGCTGTCGGCCATCCGCCGTAAAGGCCTGGACGCGGTGCCGCAGGCGGCGATGCCGATGTTTACCCGACCGCAAAGCACCTTCCTCGGCAGTGCCAGCCAGGTCGAGGCCTATGTGTATGCCCTGGCAAACTTCGAGCCGAAACCGGCCCGGTTCCCCAAGGCGCACAAGTCCCACAAGGGCGAAGCCCAGCGCGCACCGCGGACGGTCAAGGAAATGCTCGAGCGCTGCGAAGACGCACTGCCGATGCCGGACCTGATGACCTGGCTGCTGGAGCAGGAACCGGACGGTGCCACCGACGAATTGCTGTACTGGTTCTCGCGGCTATCGCGGGAGAAACGCTTCAAGCGCGAGCGCCTGGAACGCCGCGACTACCACACACACGAGCACCAGGTCAGCCTGCGCTCATTCGCCCTGCTCCCGGCCGGCACCGACGCCGCCGAGCATTCTGCGAGTACACCTCATGCATCTTGATCTATCCGAACTGTCCCAGCTGGCGCCGATCTTTCGCGAGCTGTTCAAGGGTTACCACGTCAGCCGCCGCGACCCCGAGCTGTACGCGCAACTGTCGAACTTCCAGGACCAGTACCGCACGCTGTTCAAGGCCCTGGGCTTTGAGCTGGTGTGCGATACCCGTGGCTTCTACTACTTCGTACCGGACTCCGCGATTGCCAGTGCGCAGGTCAACAAGACCGCCCAGCGTCTGGCGTTGTTCACCTTCATCATCGTCGAGCACCTGGCCGACCAGGGCCGCGACCCGATCGCCGTGCTCGACGGTGGCAGCCTCGGCCGCGATGAACTGCCGTCCCTGCTGGAAAAGTACCGCGACCTGTTTATCCAGGCCGAAGTGCAGACCCAGGAAGAACTCGAAGAAAAAATCATGCGCCGCATGACCCTGCTGGGTTTTGCCAGCGAAGACAACGGTATCTACCGCTTCCTGCCACCGATGCACCGCTTCCTCGACGTGTGCCTGTCGGTGCAGCAAGACCGTGACCTCGCGGCCAGCGTGCACAGCGTGTTGCCGTTGCCGGCACCGGTGATCATCGACGAAGACAGCGATGAGAAGCTGCTGAAGACCGATGACCCGCTGGACTTGAGTGACTTCGCGGAAGAAAGCGAAGAAGACGCACTGGCCCGCGCCATTGCCGAAGAACAGGAGACCGACGCATGAGTAAGGAACGCTACGGCATCCGCCGCTTCGCCCTATTGAACACCGCCGGCTACAGCTTGGGCTTGTTCCCGCTGGAAGAACCGCTGTCGGTGTATGGCGCCAACAACCTGGGTAAATCCGCGTCGATCAACGCCTTGCAGTTCCCGATCCTGGCGCGCATGTCGGACATGAGTTTCGGCAAGTACACCCTGGAGCAATCGCGGCGCTTCTACTTCGCCACCGACACCAGCTACATCCTGGTGGAAGTCTCCCTGCCCCATGGCCCCCACGTAATAGGCGTGGTCGGGCGTGGCCCGGGCGGCGGTTTCGGGCACCAGTTCTTTGCCTATGCCGGCAAGCTGGACCTGGCCCACTATCAGAAAAACGACACCTGCCTGCGTCAGAAGGAGCTGTTCACCAACCTTGAGCGCGAAGGCCTGAAAGCCTACGAACTCAAGCCGGATGAACTGCGCCGTTTGCTGGTGGGTGGTCATACGTCGATCCCGCTGGACCTGACCCTGATCCCGCTGCGCTCCACCAGTGAGCAAAGCCTGAAAACCTTCCGTGCGCTGTTCATCAACCTGCTGCACATGCGCGAAATCACCGCGGCCAAGCTCAAGCAGCTGTTCCTCGATGCGTTCGAGCACAGCCTGCGTTCGGGTAGTGTGGACTACATCGCCGCGTGTGAAGAAGCCTTCCGCGATGTGCGACGCATGGAGCAGGACTACAATTCCCTGGTCGCAGCCGGCCCGCTGGTGGAAGCCCTGGCCAACGGCGTTCGCCAGCGCGACATCCTGCGCGGCAAGCTGCATCGCCTGTCGCCGCTGCTGGATTCGCTGCTGGGCACCTGGTCGGACTATGCCAGTGCGCGCAAGGAAGAGCTGACCATCCAGGCCGAGCACTACCGCAACGAGCAGGACGCACTGCAGAACGACCAGCGCGGCGGCACCCAGGAGCTGATGCGCCTGGAGCGGGAAATCAGCGGCATCCAGCGCTGGCTGGGCGAGTTGTCGGTGCTCAAGCATCGCTTTGCCCTGGTGGATGACGTCAAGGTGCTGGAGCAGCAACTGCTGGCGGCCAAGGATGCTCACGATGAACTGGCGGGCGCCCTGGCGCAGTCGCGGCAGTTCAGCGCCGAGGATCTGGACGAGCGTCTGCGCGACCTGGAAAAACGCTTGAAGTCGGTCAAGCAGCAGCTTGATCACGCCGACAACAACAGCTATGCCAAGCTGCGCGAAGAGTTTTCGCAGCAGGACGTCGAGCGCCTGATGCGCTTGTTCAACAGCTCGCTGTTCAGCCTGCCATTGGGTGAACACGGCATCACCCTGGACGAGGACGGCCAGTGGGTCAAATCCCTGGAGCAGATCCTCGATGGCTTCAAGGGCGAGCGTTTTGAAGTGCCGGGGCTGTCCATCGACATCTCCCACATCGAACCACCGGCGCTGCAGGCCCTGGCGGATCGCGCGGCGTTGCGCGACCAAAAGGAACGCCTGGAGAAAGAACTCAAGCAGCTGAAAACCCAGCAAGCCGTGGCCTCCGACCGCGCTGCGAGCAAGACCCAGACCGAAGCGCTGTACCAGCAAGTGCTGGATGCGCAAAAAGCTCTTGAAGACTTCCGCCGCGCGCAAACCCTGAGTGCCGAGGAAGGCGAAAAACTGGAAAACCTGGCGCAGATGGAAGCAGCCCAGGATGAGTTGAAGCGTTCCAGTGACGCCTTTACCGAACGCGTGCAGCAACTGTCCGCCAAGCTACAACTGGTGGGCCGGCAGATCGGCGATATGGAAGCCAAGCAACGCACGCTGGATGACGCCTTGCGCCGTCGGCAACTGTTGCCGGCCGACTTGCCGTTCGGCACGCCGTTCATGGACCCGGTCGATGACTCCATGGACAACCTGCTGCCGCTGCTCAATGACTATCAGGACAGCTGGCAGGGCTTGCTGCGTGCCGATGGCCAGATCGAGGCGCTGTACGCTCAGGTGCGCCTCAAGGGCGTGGCCAAGTTCGACAGCGAGGATGACGTCGAACGTCGCCTGCAATTGTTGATCAACGCCTATGCGCACCGCACTGATGAGGCGCTGACACTGGGCAAGGCGCGCCGCGCGGCGGTCACTGACATTGCGCGAACCCTGCGCAATATCCGCAGCGACTACGACAGCCTGGAACACCAGCTGGCGCTGTTCAACCGCGAGATCAACAAGCGTCAGGTGTCCAACCTGCAGAGCTTCCGCATCGTACTCGCGCCGAACAAGGAAGCCCTCAAGCATATCGACCAGATCATCCACAGTGCTGGCCAGTACGAAGAAGGCGAAACCCTGTCGGTGTTCGATCTCAGCCAAAGTGCCGAGCAGGACAACAAGAACGAAGAGGCCAAGGAATACCTGGCCCGCCTGGTGGCCGCCAACCATAACCAGTTGGGCCTCAAGGACCTGTTCGAGCTGGCCTTCGAGATCACCAAGGTGCACGGTCAGCCGGTGATCCACACCGACATCGATGGCGCAGCGTCCAACGGCACCACCATGACCATCAAGGCGCTGACCAACATGTACTTGTTGCTGCACTTGATGGACCGTGACCAGGCCGGGCGTGTGCGCTTGCCGTACTACCTCGACGAAGCAGCGGATATCGATGAGAAGAACCAGGCGGCGTTGCTGGAAACCAGTTTGCAGCTGGGCTTTGTGCCGATCCTCGCCAGTGTGAAGCCGCAGGTGTCTGCCCAGGTAGCAATCGACCTGGAAGGTGGCAGCGGGCCGAACGGGATCTACATCGATGAGGCGGACTGGAAGTACATCCGTCGCCATGATGTGGTGAAGGCGACAGTGAATGTGCAGGCGGATGAGCCGGAGCTGGATGAAGTCTGACGCTTTGCGCTGAAATGTAAAAAGGCCGCGATCCATTGGATCGCGGCCTTTTTTGTAGCTTTATTTGCCGAGTGGGATTTTCGGTGCCCAGGTCAGCCATTCCTCTTCGAATTTGTCGAACAGCGGGAAGGTTTGCTGCGGCCGCGCGGCGTTGCCCATGCGCTCGCCGTCTGGCGTGGCAAAGGCGATACCGCCGGCCACCAGCGTCTCCAGGGATTCGGTACGCACCGTCGCCCCCTTGAACAGACCGAAGTCGAGGCCAAAGCCGCTGGTGTTCCAGAAGCGGCTGCCACTGCGTACCAGCGGTGCGTACTTGGGCTCGATGAGGATGTGGATCAGCACGCGATCGGCGGTCTGGCCCAACTCGTAGCCGGTCACTTTGCCTACGGTGACTTCACGGTAGGTCACCGGTACACCTTCCTTCAACGAGCCACGGCGTGCGGCGCTGAGTGTCAGGCTCAGGCCAGCCTCCTGACGGACAGCTTCAGGGGGTTGGGCCAGTGCGACGAAACTCTTCTGCGGACCGGCGTTTTTCACGGCCGGCTGCACCTCGATGTATTGCCCGGTGACCAGGGTTTCCAGGTTGGAGGTTTTCATCAGGCCCAGTTCTGGCTTGACCACCCAGAACTGGCTGCCGACGCGCGCGATGCGATCCGCTACTTGGGTAATACGTGCGCTGAGCAGCACCGATTGCATATCGGCACTGAGGTTCACGCTCTCGATCTTGCCCACATCCAGGCCTTTGAAACGTACCGGTGTGCCCGGACGCATACCGTCAGCACGGTCGACCTTGATGGTTACCAGTGTGCCATGCTGATTGGCCGCCTCACGGTCGGCAAACAAGCGGAATCGTGGAATGCGCTTTTTCAGTGGTACGTTCGGCTGCGGCGTTTCGAAGGCAATACCGCCGGCCATCAGGCTGGCCAGGGACTCACTCTTCACCTGGATACCACCGGTAAGGCCGCCGGTCAGGGTCACGCCGCTGGCATTCCAGAAACGTGTCGAACCGTTAACCAGGTTTTCGTATTCCTTCTCGATATGAACGCCGATCACCAGCTGCTTGTTCTTGCGCGAGAACTGGTAGCTCTGCACCGAGCCGACCTTGACCTGTTTGTAGAGGATTGGGCTGCCGACATCCAGGGAGCCGAGGTTGTCGGTGAACAACACCATATGCAGGCCCGGGGAACGCAGGTCCAGCGGCGGCGCCTTGGCGCGGGCGACGAATTCGCGTTGCGGGGCGCTGCCTTTGTCGCCAGGACGAATGGCGATGTAATTACCTTTGACCAGGGCTTCCAGGCCGGTAATGCCGGCGAGCGAGATGGAAGGTTTGACCACCCAGAACTGGGTGTCCTGAACCAGGTAGTCTTCGGCCAAGGGGTCGAGGGTCAGCTCGGCGTTGGCGCTGGACAGGTCCGGGTCGATCTTCAAGGTTTTCAGGCTGCCCACCTGAATGCCTTTGTACATCACCGGTGTACGACCGGCCTGCAGGCCTTCGAAGTCCGTGAGCTTGACCTTGGCCTTGATACCGGCAGCGGCCGCGTCGAAATCTTCGTACAGGCGGAACGGCAGGCTCGGATCGGTCGGCGGGCTGTCCTTGCGGTTCTCCGGCGTGGCGAAGGCAATGCCGCCGGCGACGATGCTGGAGAGGGATTCACTGCGCACCTTCACGCCGGAGAGATTGGCATCGATGCTGATGCCGCTGGCGTTCCAGAAACGGGTGTGTTTGCGCACAAGGTTGGCGTAGGTCGGCTCGATGTAGACCTTGATCTCAACGGTGCTCTGGTCCTCGGAGAGCAAGTAGCTTTTGACCTGGCCGACCTGTATCTGCTTATAGAACACCGGACTGCCACGGTTGAGCGAGCCAAGGCGGTCGGCCTTGATGGTCAGGTGCAGGCCAGGCTTGGCGTCGGACAAAGGCGGCTCTTCGGAGAGCGCCTTGAATTTGCGTGTGGGCTCACCGTCACCGGGGCTGGCGGCAATGTAGTTGCCCGAGACCAGGGTTTCCAGGCCGGTGATACCGGCAAGGCTGACACTGGGCTTGACCAGCCAGAAGCGCGTGTTGGTCTTGAGGTATTGCTCGACATCCTTGTTCATCTCGATGGTGGCAATCACCCCGCGATTATTGCCCTCGTCGTCAAGGGCAAGGGTCTTGACCTTACCCACGGACATGCCTTTGTAGACCACTTCGGTTTTGTTGGCCTGGATGCCTTCGCCGCTTTCAAAGCGCACCTGGATCTCAATACCCTGCTGGGAATAGGCACGCCACCCCAGCCAACCACCGATGATCAAGGCAATCAGGGGAAGAACCCAAATGGCTGACCAGTTGGAGGCCGGGCGGGTTTTAGCTTTAGGCAAATCACTCATGGTCGTCGTCCGACTCCGTGTTATCCCAAATCAGTCGGGGATCAAAAGTTACTGCGGCAAGCATCGTCAAGATCACCACACTGGCGAACGCTGCAGCACCGAGGTTGGCCTCGACGCTGGCAAGCCGCCCAAAGTTTACGACCGCCACCAGGATGGCGATCACGAAGATATCCAGCATGGACCAGCGGCCAATGAATTCGATAAAGCGGTACATGATAATGCGCTGCTGCGCTGAAAGCGGTTGGTGACGTTGAACCGAGAACAGTAACAGGCCAATGCCCACCAGCTTGAACGTCGGCACCAGGATGCTGGCGATGAACACCACAGCCGCAATCGGGAACATGCCGTGCTGCACCAGTTGGATGACTCCGGCCATGATGGTGCTGGGCTCGCCCTGGCCGAGGGAATTGACGGTCATGATCGGCAACAGGTTGGCGGGGATATACAGAATGGCCGCCGTGATCAGCAAGGCCCAGGTACGGATGAGGCTGTTGGGGCGACGGGCATGGATCAGCGCTCCGCATCGCGTGCAGGTTTGCTCATCGGTGTCAGGCTCTTGTTTGTTCAGCTCGTGACATTCAGTACAAATCAGAATGCCCGCATCAATCGCCCGCATGATCATCCTCTCCTGACAGTGCTTGCCAGATCTGGTGCGGCGACATCACCACCTCAAGCAGAACCTGAACCATTAATAGGCTGACAAAGCAGACCAGACCCAGGCCGATGGTGATTGAGGCCATGTCGGCGAGTTTCACGATCGCCACCAGTACGCCCATCAAGTAGACCTCCAACATTCCCCAATCTTTCATATGGTGGTAAATGCGGTACAGCAGCAGGCCGTAACTACGGCCGATCTTCCAACGAATACTGAGCAGCACCGCCAGCTGGCAAAGCAGCTTGAGCAGCGGAATACCCATGCTGCATAGGAACACTACGGCGGCGACGCCTTGCATTCCGGTATCGAATAGACCGACTACGCCACTCCACACAGTGTCCTCTGAGGACTGCCCGAGCAGATTGAGCTGCATGATGGGCAAAAAGTTCGCCGGGACGTAGAGCAACAGCGCGGCGAGTACCAGGGCGAGGCTGCGCTCAACGACGTTATGGCGGTGAGCGTAGAGCTCATAACCGCAACGCGGGCATTGGGCTTTTTCACCGAGGGCGAGCACGGGTTTGCGCATCAGCAAGTCGCACTCATGGCATGCCACCAAGTTGTCCAGTGGTAAATCCGACACCTCAAGGGCATCAACCGGATCCGGCATAAATAGGGCTCTGACTCTAAAAAAGGTTAGGTGCCTATTCTAGTGGTCTGGTTCAGAAATAACTGTGCAAATTTGTCGTGCATCTTTCCGCACTTTTCGAGCGCCCAAAACAAAACCCCATCTGCTCTCGCAAATGGGGTTTCGGAATTTAATCTTGACGATGACCTACTCTCACATGGGGAAACCCCACACTACCATCGGCGATGCATCGTTTCACTGCTGAGTTCGGGAT